>Ga0105047_10001626_pt1 | contig 40334 bp, 35 predicted proteins | sample MAT04_FD_78384 | JGI IMG/M metagenome (GOLD analysis project Ga0105047, IMG submission 78384) | Freshwater microbial communities from Lake Fryxell liftoff mats and glacier meltwater in Antarctica - MAT-04 (megahit assembly) | ecosystem: Environmental > Aquatic > Freshwater > Ice > Liftoff...
CGCCGATCAGTGCTGGTTCTGACCGCCGAAGATCTCCGACACCGAGGTGTCCTCGAAGACCGCATCGATGGCGTCAGCGATGATCCCCGCCGCGGTGAGCACCTCGATCTTGTCGATCTGCTTCTCCGGAGGAAGCGGCAGGGTGTCGGTGATGACGACCTTCTGCAGCACTGAGTTCTTCAGACGATCGATCGCCGGACCGGAGAACACCCCGTGGGTACAGGCGGCGTAGACGACCGACGCGCCCTTGTCGACGAGCTGCTCGGCGGCGGCAACGATGGTGCCGGCCGTGTCGATCATGTCGTCGATCAGTACACAGGTTCGCCCGTCGACGTCGCCCACGACATCTTTGGCCTCGACCGCGTTCTTCTGGCCCTTGAGTCGACGCTTGTGCACAATGGCAATGTCCGCGTGGAGTTGATTGGCGTACCGCTCAGCGACCTTCACCCGCCCGGCATCGGGAGACACCACGACGAGATCATCCCCGCAGTTCTTCTGCATCCAGTCGACCAACACCGGCATGGCGGTCAAATGGTCAACAGGCCCATCGAAGAAGCCCTGGATCTGACCAGAGTGCAGATCGACCGACACCAGTCGTTTGGCACCTGCGCCGGAGAACAGGTTGGCGACGAGCTTTGCCGTGATGGGTTCGCGACCCTCCGCCTTGCGGTCCTGGCGCCCGTACCCGAAGAACGGTGCCACGACGGTGATGCGCTTGGCCGAAGCACGACGGGCGGCGTCGACCATGATGAGCTGCTCCATGATGGCGTCGTTGATGGAGATCTCCGGGCTCGAGCAGTGACCCTGGAAAATGAAGACGTCGGCGCCGCGGATCGACTCACCGAAGCGACAGTGGATTTCGCCGTTGCTGAACTCTGCGATGTTGACCTCGCCCAATTCCTCGGAGAGTCGATGAGCGACATCCTCGGCCAGTTGGCGATTGACTCGACCTGCAACGATGTGCAGCCGCTTCCGAGTGATCAGTTCCATGGGACTCCCCTACGCATCCGATGAAGTGTAGAACGGCCCGGTGACCACGTCGTCCGCGAGCTTGGACCCCGCACCAAGGGCTGCGTAGGGGCCGACCTGACAGCGATCACCGATGGTCGCCAGCCGGGCGGTCGAACCCTCGATGACACAGCCCGAACCCACGGAGCAATCCACCAGTCGGGTGTTCGGTCCGAGCTCCGAGCCATCACCGATCCACGTGTCGCCCTGGAGCACGGTCCCGGGAAAGAGGGTGACGTCTCGCCCGATCGTGACGGTCGTGTCGATATAGGTGTTGGTCGGGTCGAGCAACGTGACGCCCGACCGGAGCCAGTGTTCGTTGGTACGCCGCCGCAGTTCCGCTTCGGCGGCTGCGAGTTGTACTCGATCATTCACACCCGACGTCTCCAGCGCGTCATCGGCCACCATCGACTCGACGACATAGCCAGCACTCGACAACACGGACACGACGTCGGTCAGGTAGTACTCGCCCTGAGCGTTGTCCGGCTCCAATCGACGAAGGGCCGGTGCCAGGAGTGAGCGGCGGAAGCAATAGATGGAGGTGTTGACCTCGTGGATGTCGAGTTCCTCGGGTGTGGCGTCGCCGTGCTCGACGATCCGCACCACACGAGCGTCCTTGCCTCGCACCACACGGCCGTACCCGGTCGGGTCATCGAGACGGGCGGTCAACAACGTGGCCGCCGCGTCAGATCGACGATGCTGTGACACCAGTGCCGCGATGGTCTCGTCGCGCAGCAGCGGAGCGTCCCCGGGCAGCACGATCACATCGCCGTCCTCGAGGTCATCGGGAACCGCGACGAGGCCGACCATCACAGCATCGCCGGTGCCGCGCTGAATCCGCTGCTCGACGAACTCGAGCTCGAGGCCCGTCTCGGTATCCCCGATCTTCTTCGTGACACGTTCCGCCTTGTGGCCCACCACGATGACGGCTCTGTCGGGAGCGGCGGACCGCAGCGAATCGAGGACGTACATGAGCATCGGCCGACCGCACAGCACGTGCAGTGGCTTGGGTCGCTCGGACTTCATCCGCGAGCCCTCGCCCGCCGCGAGCACCATGGCTGCGAGCGGTCGAGTGCCGCTCTCTGCTGCAACCGCAGATGCCGGGGACCCGTTCGATGCCATGTTGATGCTGCTCTCACGCTGTGCTGATGGGATGTTCAGCTCGCGGGGCAGGGCTCGAACCTGCAACCTCCGGATTCAAAGTCCAGCGTTCTGCCGATTGAACTACCCGCGATTGGTGACTCCACGGTAGCCCCCCGAGCCGGCTGCCCCGCGAGCCATTGCAGCGCCACGACGCCCGAGGCCGGTCGTGGGTGGTCGGCGCACCTACCACAATGGTGGTCCCCGCACGGGAGCCGGACGTTGAATCGGGTCAGCGGGAACGCTGGACGACGTCGGCGCCTGCGATGCCTTCCCAGAAGCCCACACCCCACGACAGATGCATCGCCGCGAGCGCCGCTGGGACTGCTCGGCGTTCCTCGGGGGTCGGCAATGTCGCAGCCACACTGATCGATCCGGCGGTCAGCACGAAGAGATACGGCGCAACCAGGGCGAACGACCACTTCGGACGCCACGGTGCGATCAGCGCCGCCAGTGCCAGCATGGCAACGATGCCCGGAGCAGCGAGATGGCGTGGCGAAGTGGCGGCGGGATGAGCGAGGACCACCTTCGACTTGCCACGCCCGTACCGTCGGTACTGGCGAGCGAGCAGCTTGATCGTCGGCCGACCTTCCCAGGCGATCACCATCGACGGGTCCAACAGCAGGGGGCGACCGCTCGTTCGCATTCGCAGGTCGAACTCGAAGTCCTCGTTGACCGAGTACTGCTCGCTCCATCCACCGATCTCACGAGCCGCGTCGGTCACGTAGCACCCGAACGGAATGTGATCGACGGTTTGGCTCGATGTGGCGTGGTGATACGCACTGTTGCCGACACCGAAGGGCGAGCCGAGCACTGCAGCGATGGCGCGACCGGTGGGCGTGAACCCGACGGCGTCCTTGCGGCCACCCACACCGCCCCACTCGCCAGTCGAGAGGTGGGCAACGGCCGACGCGATGTATGTCGGGGCCACGGTGGCGTGGGCGTCGATCCGGACCAGATACACGCCCCGTGCGGCTTCGAGGCCCATGTTCATTGCTGCGGACTGGATCCGCCGCGGGTTCTCCAACAACATCACCCGCGCATCCCTCGATGCGTAGTTCTCGACGATCGCCCGGGTTCGATCGTCCGAGCCGCCGTCGAGCACCAGGACTTCGATCTGCGAGTACGTCTGCGACAGCACACTGTCGAGACACGACGAGATCGAACGCTCCTCGTTCAGGGTCGGAATGACGATGGTGACGAGCTGATCGACACCGCTCGAGATGGGCGCCGCACGCGCGGCTGCGCTCACCGGCGCTTGCCCAGAAGGGTGGGGATGGTGCGCATGGCGATGACGAGGTCGCGCCAGAGCGACCAGTTCTCGATGTAGCGGTTGTCGAGCCGAACCCGTGCCTCGATGGACGTGTCGCCCCAGAAACCGTTGACCTGCGCCCAACCGGTGATCCCGACCGGGACACGGTGTCGATGGGCGTAGCCGTCGATCTCGCGATTGAACTGCTCCACGAAGTACGGACGCTCGGGACGGGGACCCACGATCGACATCTCGCCCTTGAGGACATTGAACAGCTGCGGGAGTTCATCAAGATGGGACTTCCGGAGGAACTTGCCAACCCTGGTGACTCGCTGATCCTCGTCGACCGACCACTGAGTCGTGTGGTCGTCATTGACTCGCATCGACCGGAACTTGTAGATCTCGAATGGCACCCCGTCGAGTCCCACTCGGATCTGCTTGAAGAAGACGGGACCCCGGCTCGACATCTTCACCGCCAACGCACAGAACAGCAGAACGGGCGATGTCAGGAGCAGCATCAGGCTCGACACGATGATGTCGAAGGCTCGCTTGGCCGGCCACATCGAGTGGCCGTGTCCAGGCCGACGGAGCGGCACGAGCGCAAACCCATCGACCTCACGAGCAACGGTATTGCTCATGGCGCCGAGTTCGAAGAAGCGTGGCACGGCATAGAACTGCACCGGCAGGTAGGCACATGCTCGGACGTAGCCGACCAGCTCGGCCTCTGACGCAGCACCGAACGCCAAGAGGACGTGCCGGATGTGGGTCCGTTCGAGGACCTCCATCAGGTCCTCGGGGCGACCGACCGTCGGGTACGGGAGCTCCTCGTCGAATCGATCGAGGAAGCCATACGGCGCCAAGCCGAACTCGGGGTTCACCTCGAGGGCGGTGGCAAGATCGACGCCGACCGGGCCAGCGCCGACGATGAGCGTGTCCTCGAGGTCGAAACCCCGCGATCGAGCCACGTGGACGATCTTGAACATGATCAGTCGCCCGAGCATGACCGTGGCGATGGTGCACCCGATCAATGTGGCGTAGGCACTCATGTCCAGGAACGCCAGGAGCGGCGTGGACGAGGCCAGGGTGAGGATGGCGGTGATGATGGGGGCGATCGCCAACCGAGCCGAGACCTGCACCAGCACTTCCGCCGGGCGGGTCACCAGACGGCCTCGTCGATAGGTCGGCGCCAACAGCACCATGCAGGTGATCACGTAGACCAGCGCGAAGAATTTCGGACCACGACCATTAGCGGGGTCAACGATCAGGCGCAGCCACAAGAGCACCGCAGCAGCATCGAGGGCAATGGTTGCCAGCAACGACAGAACACCGATGGCTCGGCGTTGGTCCTGTGTGGCGCGACGTTCGGGCGGGCCCAAGGTCGGTGCGGTGGGAGCAACTGGATCAGCGATTGCCACCGGAGCCTCCTCCCGCACGACAACGGTTTTTCGCTCTCTTCGTGACGACTCCGTCGCAGTGAAACCCAGCATCAAAAATCGCCCCCAAGAGAATGTTCCGAGAGGCTGCGAACCCGCTCGAAACCGCCATGTCCGGCAAGCGCCGGATCGTCGTCTCGCCCAGAATTCTGCGCCCCAGACGTGCCAAGCTAACCACAGAGCGTGAACAGACTTCAACCCCTTTCGTGACAACAGTCACGGAACGGGGCGCAACGATCCGATGAACCCCGTGGGGTCTGAGTTGTTTCACCCAGACATCACCGTTCATCTGAATGAGCGGCGTTCAGCGCGGTTTGGTGAGCACGATGGCGCCGACCGGGTTGTTCGTGAAGGACCTCAACGCGTCGCCGGTGAAGCGGGCGTCTCGGAGCGATGTCGTGCCCTCGGTGACGACCACGATCGTTGCGTCGGCCATCGACAACAGCTGGGTACTGGGCACGGAACCCGGGATCTGGGGACCATCGACCACCACGACATACCGGCCGGACAGGCCGCCGAGCACCTGGTGGAGGTTCGAACGCATCCGGAGCAGCGATCCGCCACGGTTGAGCCCGGCGGGCAGCACCCGAATCATCCCCGATGGTGGCACCATTCCGCTCAGGAGGGCCGGCGTATGGCCGTTCTCGAGGCGTAGCAAGGTCTGATCCACGCGCAGCTCGCCGGTGAGGCATTCGGCGAGACCGGGTTCGTCAGTGGCACCGATCAATTTGGTGAGCTGGCCGTGTTCGAGATCGCCATCAATCAGAGCAACTGGCTGGTCGAAATTGCGGGCAATCGCGCAGCCGAGCGCCAACACGAGCTTCGACCGTTCGAGATCGGGCTCGGGCCCGACCACGACCAAACGATGGATCGGGCCCCGGGCGCCGAGACGCTCGATGGCCGACAACATGCCGAGCACGGCGTCCTGAGGGTTGCTGCCCCGGCCGTCGCCCATGGCTGGAAGGCGTGCCAGGATGGGAATGTCCAAGGCGTCGCCGACGTCCCTGCTGGAGCTGACGACGGGCTTGCGGTACTGCCGCAACGTGGCGATACCGAACGCCACCATGAACCCGAGCACGGAGCCCCCGAGGAACCCGATGAACCACGAGATGTACACGACCTCGCGGATGGGTCGGTTGAAGAGCTCCTGGATGATCGGACCAGGAATCCGCGATTCCACCGGCAACTGGCGTTGATTCGCCTCGATGATGTCGCGGATGGTCGGAAGAATGTTCTCGCTGACGCGATCCGCCACTTTGAGGTCGCTGTACGTCACGCGGACTTCGAGCAGCGCTGATTCTGCGGGGTTGTCCACAGCGATCATGCCGGCGATCGTGGCAACCGGCAGCGTCAGATCGCTCCGCGCCTTGAGTTCGGTGGCGAAGTTGGTCGTCGACATGATCGCCTGGAAAGACCGGACGATGGTGGCGTTGTCGTTGGGGTTGGCGCCAGCCTGAACAAGGAACGTGCGGGAGGCCGCGTACTGGGGGTCAGCGAGGAACGTGGCTCCCATCGCCAACAGGCCGACGATGAGCGAGGATGCCGCAATATAAAGCCACGTACGCAGCCCGAACTTGAAGTTGATCGACGCCTTCTCTTCCGGCAAGCCCGGATCAGGCAGCGGCACCAAGTCACCCATTGAACGTTCCGTCCCCATCTCCGTTGCTGTCCTTCAGCAACGTCACCATGTCGACCAACCACATATCGGCACAAGTCGTCCCGACATGACCGAACGAACACATGCAGTCCGACATCGTACAGGTTGACTGGAGTTCAACCAGATCGGGGAGTCCAGCCGGAACAGGCCCTCGGTTTCGCTCGCGCCGGCGATGACGGCTATGTTCTCCACCGCCATGGGATCCTTGATCAAGAAGCGCCGCAAGCGCATGCGTAAGAAGAAGCACCGCAAGCTCCTGCGGAGGACCCGCCATCAGCGCCGCGCTCGCGGCAAGTGATACTGGCTCGCTGAGCCGTTTCACCTACTGATCAGCGGAGACATCCGGAGTCCAGCCCGCTGGCACCGTCGATGCCGTGGTTCCCAACGACGGTTCGTGGCCATCGATGAACCACGTCGACCCGCTCCCCGCCAGTCGCGGCTCTTGGCCTGAGACATCACGGAGTTCATCTCGCCAGCGTGCGAGCTCCGGGTAGGCATGGAGGGCCGCTGGAACCAGATCGTTGCCGGACTCGTGATGGGGCCCTCCGAGCTCGTCCCACGCTCGATACACGACTGGCGTGGACGAATGAATCGGCGGCGTCACCAGTGTCACCTTGCGGGCAACGAAGGACATCGGCTCGATGATCTCGCCGACCCCTGTCACCCGCGCCCGCCCGCCTGCCAGACAAAACGCCACATCGGCGCCGAGCGACGCTGCCAGCAACCCGTCATCGACCCCTGCCCATCGAAGCACGGCTGCGGCGTCGGCGCTTCCTCCTCCGAGCCCCGCACCAGCAGGAATCCGCTTCATCACCGTCGCCGCCGCCTCGACCTCCACAAGTGCCAGGGCCCTGGCGACGAGATCGGCGGTCCCCAGCGGCGCATCGGGGGCCGCCGACCCGACATATCGAACCCCGCCCCCCCCCGAGAGTTCGATGGTGTCGTGGAGATCGAGCGCCACCATCTCGGCATCGATGAGGTGGAGACCATCCGGCCTGACCCCCACGATCGCGAGGCTGAGCGTGAGCTTGGCTGGCGCCACGAGTACCGTCGGAAGGCTCGTCGGGCCAGGGCGCGACCCGCTCACGTGTTCGCCTCGGCCGATTCAGAGATCGCTGCCAACGCAGCGCTGAGGTCCAACCAGTCGCCGACCGTCAGTTCCTCCGCCCGCGACTCCGGAGCGATGCCAGCGAGGGTCAGCGCCTCGACCACCAGCGCCGCCGGCCAAACGGCTGTGAGTGCACGTCGCAGCATCTTTCGACGTTGGGCGAATCCGACCTTGACCACCCGATCGAACCAGCGATCGCCAGCAGTGCCGAGCGACGAGACATCTCTTGATGACACATGGGGGGACGACCCGGCCACGTGCGTCTCATGTCGCCGGATGTCCACCAGCGCCGAATCGACGCGAGGTCGAGGCCAGAAGACGTCGGGCCCGACCAGCGCCACCCGCTGGGCGACTCCCCGCCTGGCGATCCTCACCGACGGGAGACCGTAGGCCGAGTCTCCGACACTCGCGACCATCCGATCGGCGACCTCGCGCTGCACCATCACGAGGAGCCGTTCGATGGCGGGCACGTGGTCCAACACATCGATGACGATCGTCGTGGCCACGTTGTAGGGAAGGTTGGCGACCAGCGTGCTACCAGGCGGCACCCGATGGATCCACGATCGATCGAGGGCATCGGCCTCGACGATCTCGATCCGCTCCCCCACCAAGCGGGATCGGAGCGCTTCAGCAAGCGCCGGGTCCTTCTCGACGGCGACGATCGAGGCTCCTGCGGCGAGCAATCCCAACGTCAGGGATCCGAGCCCGGGTCCGACCTCGACCACCGTGTCGCCTGAGCGTACGCCCGCCAGCCGAACGATCTTGCGAATCGTGTTGGGGTCGATCACGAAATTCTGCCCGAGCGACTTCCGAGGGTCGACCCCGAGATCGTCGAGCAAGCGCCGGATATCGTTGAGTCCGAGCAGGTCACCATCATCGATGGGCACCGCTCACGCTCCAGCGGGTGGGTCAGTGACGGGCGGCTCGGTGGGGGTCGGCACGGTGGGCGCCACCGTTGGCGCTGGGGTCGCCGGCGGAGCGGTCGAGGTGACTCCTCTAGTCGTCGGTGGTCGCGTGGCGCCCGGGGTCGTTGTCGAGCGCCCGACCGACGATGTCGGGGTATCGACCGGTGGCTGGGTCGGAGGCGCCGTTGTTGCCACCTCGGGTTCGAGCTGGTCGCGGACCTGTTTCGATTTCTCGGATTCGGAGTATCGGCTGACCCCTTTGCGGATCCAGGTGGGATCAACCGGAATGGGAACCACCGACGTGGTCGTCGATTGCGCTTGACCACCCTGCACCGTCGCGGACTCGTCGCCGACGGCAGCGGTCGTCGTCCCGTCATCGGAAAAGACCGCGTTCCACGACACAGCCGCTAGGACCAACATCGTGATGAGGCCCGCCACCATGATTCGAAGCGGCGGCCGCGCTGTACCGCGGGGACCACCAGCGACGCCCCACGAGTCACGCGCCATCGTTCGGGCCCCCCGGGTGTTGCGTCAACGAGTGCTCTTCGGCCAACCCATACAACCAGCGAGCAGTTGCCGACGTCTCACGCGCCACGGTCCCGACGGAGACACCTCGAATCTCGGCCACCGCCGTCCCAACGACGGCCACGTTGACCGGTCGGTTCTTCTTTCCCCGGAGCGGTACCGGCGACAGGTATGGCGAATCGGTCTCGACGAGATACCGGTCCGGCGGGCACATGGCCGCCGCCTCGCGCACCTCCGGCGCCGAGGGAAAGGTGACGATTCCCGAGAACGAGATCACCAGTCCCATGGCCAACGCCCGCTCAGCCTCGGCCGGGCCACCGGTGAAACAGTGCAGCACGGTACGAACCGGCACACCCGCCGACTCGAGTATCTCGAAAGTGTCGGGCCACGCATCACGCGTGTGGATGACGAGCGCCAGATCGTTGGCGTTGGCCAGATCGATCTGTTCGGCGAACACGCGACGTTGCGCCTCGACTTCCGAATGCATGTAGTGGTAGTCGAGCCCGCATTCGCCGACGCCCACGACTCGCGGATGACCGAGCAGGTCAGCCAGGCCGTCGATGCCACCGTCGGCCTCATGGGGATGGACTCCCGCTGTTGCCCACACATTCGGGAAGCGCTCGGCGCGAGCAATGCAAGCTTGTGAGCCATTCACATCACAGCCAACGTCGATCAGCGTCGAGACCCCAGCTGCCGCTGCTTCTTCGATCGCTTCGGCAGCTGTTGCGTCCGACAGGTGGCAATGCTGGTCCACCCAACTGATCGAGTTCGTCATCTCGTCGACGATCACGAGTTGTCGAGCAGCATGTACCCGGCCGGGGTGCCCATCACCGCAATCATCGAAGCGGTGGACATGGCCCGGTCCATCCGCGTCCAGCCATCCAACAGCACCTGCACCACGCCATCCGAGGCCTCTATCGGACGCTGGATTCCGATCAGACCGGGGGGCTCAGGCAGGTGCAGAAAGACGGTGCCGACCTCTCGGAGCTGGAGGACAAGTTCCGCAATCGCATCCTCGTCCAGAAAGTCGTCGCCCAACAGTCGGCCCGCTCCCAACACCATCACCGAGGAACCTTGGCCCATCAGGCATCGAAGCGATCGCGGCAGACGCTTGCGCTGCACCGCTTCCAGCATCGGGGCAGCGGCGCGGTGATCGACAAGGGCCTCGACCACGCCAGCTGCCGGTGCGGTGCGAAGCAGTCGTCGACCGTTGACTCCGCACCGCCTCGAGATATCGCGATGACGAAGATCCAAGTCGACAATCACGACAGGTCGACCGGTCGATGTCGACATTGCCGCTGCACCAACCAACGTCCACACCGCCCGTTCGCGACGGATCCCGTCGCCAATGAACGAGATCGTTCGGGCATCCTCACCCAGGAGGTCGATGCCGTTGACGATTCCTCCCGCCTGATCAGCACCGTGGCCACGGCGCCACCCGACGTGCGGGATCCGCGCGAGTCTGGACATCCCGAGGAGTTGATCGAGGTTCTCCTCGGTGGTGATCCGCGCGGTGCCAGCGGCAAACATGGCCACGGATCCCATCACCAGGACACCGACGAACATGCCGGCGATCGCCGCGATGGGCAGAGATGGCGAGATCTCGGTGATCGCCGCTCGACCCGAGAACAGGTCCAGATACACCGGGCCCTGATAGTCGCTTGATTGCCCGGCGAACGGGTCCCGGCCTTCCTCGTCGAGCACCACTATGGCGCCATCTCGTGACCGATCGATGATCACACCAAGAGCAGTCACGGCTTGATCGGCGAGTGCCTTGACGACTTCGCGATCTTGGTCCGTAACGGTGATCCGAATCACTGCGCTGAGCGTTGGCCGATCGGCAGTGACCATCTCGCGGAGATCATCGATGCTTCGATCGGTGACCCCAGCGCGCAGTGCCAACTCGGCGAGGAACGGCTCTGATCGGGCCAGCGAAGAAATCGATTGGAGTCGGGAGTCGATGATCTCAACGCCGAGACCGGGCTTCGGATCATCCAGCTTGAAGCCGATGACCATCGCCTCCCCGGAATACTTGGTGGGTTGCAGGATGGACACCCCGAACACCCCGAGCGCTGCGCCTGCGAACGCAGCACACGCCATCACACGCCGCAATGGCCAACGCAACCGAAGATCCAGCCGGGCGGGGCCGTAGTTCGGTCGATGATTCGCTCGCGACTCGTCAGCCCGCTCGATGCTCGATCCAGGATTCCCGCTTCCGACCGACATCGCGCCGGCGCCGACTCCCGCTCCGACCAGTCGACTGGTGGCGTCGAGCGGCGCCGTCAGTCGTGGTCGCACGTAGAAGCTGGCCGCCAACCCAACGATTGCCCACTGCACCTTGTTGTTGAGCTGGCTACCGAACAACGAAGCCGCCAACAGCGCTACCAACACCCCGCCGAATGCCCAGACCCACCAGAGCCACTCGGACTTGCGTCGGTCCCACAGGTTCTTGAACGAGGCGGCGATGACGCCGAAGTAGAGGATGAATCCGATGAGGCCGAGGTCGATCATCACCGTCAGATAGAGGTTGTGCGCCTCAGCCGAGCCAGAACTGAGAAAGTCCTTTTGGCGAATCACATTGAGGTCCGCGTTGTTGGAACGCTGCAACAAGCTGAAGATGTCGAGTCGGTAGCCACCTAGCCCACGACCGACCAGCAAGTGGTCCTGGATCATGGTGACACCAGCATTCCAGAGGTCGACTCGTCCGGCGCCTCGGTCCGAACCCAGGGCGGCGAGCGAGAACCGATCGGGATTGAGCACCAAGAAGAGGAAGCCGACGCCGATCATGCCGACGCCGCCGAGGGCCATGGTGCCAAGGCGCTTGGAAATCGACTGGCCGGGCCACGTGGTGAACATGTATCCGCCGATGACGGCACCCATGATGATGCCCATCCGGGAACCGGTGGCGACCAGCGCCGACAGGTAAATGGGGATGTTCATCAGCATCAGCCACTTGGCCCGACCCTCGAGTTGGCGAGCGAGCACCACGATGATCGGCATCCCGGTGATGAGCAGAATGGCGAAGCCATTTGGATTGCCGGTCAGCCCGGAGGTTCGTTCGTTGCCGATCACGAAGTGTGCAAAGTCCGAGAGGAGGGCCAACAACGTTCCCAACCAAACCCAGCCGGTGAGGACCCGACTCAGCTGCTCGGGCGACTCGATGAAGATGAGGAACACCAAGAAGTAGGCGAACCCGAGAAAGAGAATGAGGAATCCTTGGAGCCATCCACCGACGAATACCCGGCTGTAGAACGCGCCAGCTGCTGCCCAGATCATCAACAACGTCGTGGGCAGCCATGCCCGGGGGCGCATCGCCGGGAGGCGCCAACTGGAGGTCAACAGTCGCGCCACCACCACGACCGTGATCAACGCCGCTATCAATCGACCTACCGTGATGGGGCCCACGCCCAGCGCCTCGACCCACATCGAGAACACTGCCATCGGCATCAGCAGTTGTGGGTTGGTGAACAACACATAGGCGCCGACGGAGCCGACCAACAACACGACAACGATGACGGCCGACGTCAGCGATGAGCCGAGATAGGCGAGGCCCAGCGCGCCAAGCCCGCCCACGACGGCCACCGCGATCTTGATCGCAGCAGAACTCGCGGCGGGGCGCGGCTCGGTGACTGTCCCGTTGAACGGGAGTCTGACTGCGGTCATCGGTTCCTCCTGGCCCCTGTGGGCCGACCGCTCAACGGTACCGGGTCTCGGTCCAGCCTGGACAGCGCCGGCAACTTGTGATCAGCAACCCGCATCTCTACGAGAAATCCATGGGTTGGTCACAACAACCCGTGGGTCACCATCAGCGATGTGAGATTGGTATGCGGGCGAGGGCCAATATGGGAGATCACTTCGGCCGCGGCGACCGATCCCATCTGAGCGCAACGCTCCAACGGGAGGTCCCGGGTCCAGCCCGCCAGAAACCCCGCTGCGAATTGATCACCCGCACCAGTGGTGTCGACGAGATCGTCAACCGGGATGGCAGAGACAGTGAGGGCCGTACCATCGGAGTACACGATGGCTCCGGCGGGCCCGCGGGTGACGACCACGACCGCAACATCCTCTGCTATCTGGGCGGCCGCCGCCTCGATATCGGAGTTTCCGGTGAGCGCTTCGATCTCGGATTCGTTGGCAAAGAGGACATCAACGCCGGAGCGGATCAGCTCGGTGAAGGCGTCGCGGTGGCGGTCGACACAGAACGTGTCGGACAGGCTGAGCGCCACTGCTCGGCCAGCCGCGTGGGCGACATCGGACGCCTCTCGGAACGCTGCTTTCGCCTCCTCCCGGTCGAACAGGTACCCCTCGAGGTAGATCACCTTGGCCGAAGCAATGGCGTCGTGATCGAGGTCCTCGACCCCGAGCAGCGACGATGCTCCGAGAAATGTGTTCATCGTGCGCTCGGCGTCGGGCGTCACAACGATGAGGCAACAGCCGCTGGCTGGTCCATCGAGAACTGGCCGACCCGAGAACCCGACGCCGATCGCCGTGATGTCGTGCTTGAACACGCGACCGAGCAGGTCGTCGCGGACTCGCCCGATGAAGTGGGCCGACACTCCGAGGGACGCCAGCCCGGCCATCGTATTGGCGGCCGAACCGCCCGATGTCTCGACGGCGGGGCCCATAGCGTCGTACAGCTCAGCCATCCGCGTCTCGTCGATGAGGTCCATCGATCCCTTCACCATCCCGAGTCTCACGACGAGTTCGTCGGCCTCTTCGCTGATGACGTCGACCAAGGCGTTGCCGATGCCGAGAACGTCGATGGATGGCGGCGTGTTCGATGATTGACTCACGTCAAGGTCATAGGGGACGAGCGGCGCTCCACGCAAGACCGCCGGACGATCAGGAGCCGGGTTGCTCTGGTTCGGCCTGGTCCGGACCATCCTCACCGGAGCCGAGCCGAACGGCAGTCTCGTATGCCCGACGTCGGGACACGCCGAGGCGGCGGGCGACCTCATCGGCTGCATCGCGACGCGAGTGGCCCAACCGAAGCGAGCGTGCGACCTCTGCCTCGATGTCCTCGTCGGTCGGGTCCGATGGCGCCGCCGCCCCATGGAGTACGAGCACGAACTCGCCACGTGGTTCCCGTGCAGCGAGGAATTCCACGGCATCGCCGAGCGATCCCCGCCACGTTTCCTCGAACTTCTTGGTGAGCTCCCGGCAGATGGCCAGATATCGATCGCTGCCGAGGGCCGCCGTGAGGTCAGCCACGGTTCGTGCGACGCGATGGGGTGCCTCGAACAGCACCGCCGTCCGCTGCTCGGTGACCAACGCAGCGATTCGACGATCCCGAGCGCTGCCCTTGCGGGGAAGGAACCCTTCGAAACAGAAGCGATCGCCGATGATCCCGCTGAGCGCCAACGCCGTCACGACCGCGCTCGGCCCGGGCACGACTTCCACGGTCAAGCCAGCAGCAATGACCGCCGCCACCAGTACAGCGCCGGGATCCGACACGATCGGCATCCCGGCATCGGAGACCAGCGCCACGGACTCGCCCGACGCGATCAATCCCACGACGTGCTCGCTGACCCGCGCTTCGGTGTGCTCATTCGTGACGATGAGTCGAGTGCCGCGGACTCCGATTCCCGACAGCAGCCGCCCGGTCCGTCGGGTGTCCTCGCACGCAATGACCGTTGCCAGTCGGAGCGCCTCGGTCGCGCGGGGTGAGAGGTCGCCGAGGTTGCCGATCGGCGTCCCGACGATCACCAGCGAGCCCGGGGGTCGTGCGTCGCTTGCACTCATGCCAGGGTGATCCGGTCGCCGATCGCGATCCCCCACCGCTCGAATTCACCCGCGGCGGTCTCGACCGCCATCGAGATCCGCCATCGGGGTCGGGTGATGCGCCATGGCGGCAGCGTGTACATCGCCACGACGTCACCGGACCGATCACAGAAGAGCACATCGATCGGCATACTCATCCCCATGGTGTGCACCGACCCGGTTCCCGGCAGCACCAACGCACCATCGCAGTCGCGCTGGCCCAACAGACCTCGTCGTCGAAGCGATCGCGTGTCGGCCACCGTTGCGCTGGAGAGGACCCGATCATCGATCATCAGCCAATTCCCCTCGGGGTGCTGCGTTCCCACCGTGACCTCCAGAGTCGAGTGGCCCGAGCGGCGGGCACGTTGAGCGAGCCCGAGCGACGCGGGCAGATCGAACAGACAGGTCACACGTTGAAACGGAACTCCATGACGTCCCCATCCTGCACCACGTAGTCCTTGCCCTCGACACGAAGCGTGCCGGCCTCTCGAGCCTTCGACCACGAACCCGCCTCGAGCAACTCCTCCCAGCCGATGCACTCGGCACGGATGAACCCACGCTCGAAGTCGGTATGGATCACGCCAGCGGCTTCGGGAGCCTTTGCTCCGGCGCGGAACGTCCACGCCCGCGTCTCCTTCTCACCGGTGGTGAGGTACGTCCGAAGACCGAGCTGGTGGTACGCAGTTCGCAAGAAGCGCGACAGTGCCCCATCACCGAGGCCGAGCGCTTCGAGCATCTCTGTGCGTTCGCTCTCGTCCAACAACACGGCCTCGGCCTCCAGTTGGACACACGCCGCGATCACCTCGGCACCGCCGCCGAGCGCCGCGCTCACCGGTGCGGCGATCTCGTCACCTTTCTCGATCTGGGATTCGTCGATGTTGACGACCGCCATGGCCACCTTGTTCGTGAGCAGGAACCACGGAGCCAACACCGCTCGCTGCTCGGCATCGAGCGAGGAACGGTAGAGCGGCGTTCCCGCCTGCAACGCGACCAGTGCCTGATCCATGGCGGCCACTTCGTCAGCCAGCGACTTGTCGGCGCGGGCCGCTTTCCGGCGCTTCTCGACCTGTCGTTCCAGGGTGTCCACGTCGGCAAAGATCAGCTCGATTTCCAACGTCTCGAGCTGCTCGATCGGATCGTGGGAGCCGGGCACATCGTCGTCCTCGAAGGCCCGAAGAACGAAGACGATGGCATCGACCTCACGGATGTGCGACAGGAACCGGTTACCCAGCCCTTCGCCCTGGGCGGCGCCCTTCACGAGCCCCGCGATGTCGACGAACTGCACCGACGCGGGAATGATCGTCTTGGTTCGGGACATCTCGGCCAGCGGTGCCAAGCGCAGGTCAGGAACCTTTGCCACGCCGACGTTGGGGTCGACTGTGGCGAAGGCGTAGGGGGCCGCCAACGCTCCACCGCCGGCGAGCGCGTTGTACAGCGATGACTTCCCAGCATTGGGGAGACCGACGAATCCGAAGCGTTCCATGCGGCGGGCACGCTAGCGCCGATCCTTTCAGTCCAGATTCGACCGACGGGTTCCCCCTTTCCTGCTGCGCTCTCCGGAGAACGTGAACTCTTGAGCAATCCGACTCAGCTGCGCTCGACCGTGGGAGGCGATGCCGGTTGCTTTCGCCCGCGGACACCCCACGTCTGGCACCTTTTGACCTGTCCAGCCATTTGAGCCGGAGGTCGTACCGGTGCTACCTTCGCCTGACTCATCAACGAGGCAGCAGGTTTATGTCAGAGCGTAGCAACGTCACGGGTACCTCTCCACGCAGCGGATCGACGAAGTCGATCGTCGATGCCTATGACTCGCTTGCCGTGAAGCTCTACTCGCTCATCCGGTTCCGAATCGTGCGACCGCGGATCCTGCAAGAAGTTGGACAGTATCTGCCGCGTGAGGGGCGGGCGCTCGAGGTCGGCTGCGGCTTCGGACTCTTCGGTCTCCACTTCGCGCTGAGCAATCCCGAACTCCACATTCTCGGATTCGATATCGACGCTCATCGGATCGGCCTGGCGGACGAAGCCAAGCGCCGACTAGGGGTCGACAACATCGAATTCTCTGTCGGCGACGCACGTGAAGCGATGCTCGGCAGTGACCTCGACGCGATTTACATGTTCGACGTCATTCATCACATTCCGCCTCCTTCCGCTTTCGATTTGATGAAGAGGTCGTACGAAGCGTTGGGTCCCGACGGAGTTCTTCTCGTGAAGGACGTGGACACCAGGCCGCGACTGAAGACTGCGTTCACTTGGCTTCTCGACGTACTGATGACGAAAGGCGAGCGACCGACCTACTGGAGTAGTAACGACCTGATCGCGACTCTCGAGGGTCTGGGTTTCAGCGTCCGGCGTCACACCATGGTGGACTCACTTCCGTATCCGCACGTGCTCCTGGTTGCCTCAAAACACTCGGCATGACCGCCATATCACCAGAGTCGGTCGCCGTCGCTCGGCGACCTGGAGTGCGGACGATGACCGCGATTGCGCTCGTCGGTGCTCTCGTTCTCTCTCTTCTGACGCTCGGTTCGCCGCGGGTCCACGACGTGGCGCTGATGGAGTACATGGCATGGCTGTTCCGAAACGGCCTCACGCCGTACCGGGACGTCTTCGACATGAACTTTCCCGGCACCTACCTCCTGCACATGGGAAGTCAGTCTGTGTTCGGAGTCAGCGATCTTGCAGTGCAGGCGGCCAACCTGGTCATCATTCTGATCGCAGCGGCAGCGATCTGGCGGCTCGGTTCGGCTTGGCAGACAGAATCGCGAGCAACGGCGATCTTCCTCCTCGTCGCCGGCCACGTTTTCGTTGGCGGCGCCTATGACGCCATGGAACGTGATTGGGTGATGGGCGCGCTCTATCTGGCCGTACTGGCGTTGGTGGCACCCGGCCGTTCCCGTACCGGTGAAGTCGCGGAAGGTGGACCTCCTGTTTCAACGCTGTGCGTAGCGGGACTACTCGGCGGCTTCACGGTCACCATGAAGCCACAGGGTGCCCTGATTCTCGTGGCGGTTCCCCTCGTTCTCGCGGTCGCCTTCTCCCGCAGAGGCCGCCAACTCGCACGGGACACGGCGATCGTGTGGGGCGCCGCCCTCGTCAGCATCGGCGCAGTTTTTTCCTGGGTACTTGCCACAGGTGGCTTTTCTGCGTGGACTGCCATCATCCGGACCTACCTCCCGTTGTATTCACTACTGGACGGGAATGGGATTCCGCGAGACTCACTATGGGTCGCGGCCGGAAGTTCGTTGGTGAAGCTTCTGCAGCCGTCGATCGTTCTCCTCCTCATAGCGGTGGTTGTCTCGTGGCTCCTCGTCGGAAGGGGTCTCCAGGGGGCTCGGCGCTCGTCGGCGCTCGTGTTGCTCGTTGCGATCGTGGTCGGGCTGCTTCACGCGTGGTCGGGATTCAAGTTGTGGAGGTACCACTTCGCTCCGTTCCAGATGGCTGCACTGACGTTCATCGGGTTGATGGCGTTCGAGACTGGTGAGCGAATCCTGGAGCGTGTTCGGCTCTCGAAGCGAGCTCGCGTTCGCCTGCCTCAGGCAGCATTCAGCTTCGTGGTCATCGCCCTCGTTGTACTGGGAATCCTTTCACCGCCGGGCCAAGCCGCTTCTGTTCGCGAAATCGAGGTGAGGACGGTCGAGGCAGCAGAATTCATGCGATCTCTGAAGCAACCGGGTGACAGGGTTCAGATCTTGGACACGTATGAGGCCGGGATGAATACCGCTCTGCGTGCTGAGCTGAAACCCGCCACACGTTTCGTCTACGACTTCCACTTCTTCCACAACGAGTCGGATCCTGCGATCGTCTCGCTCCGGCAGGAGTTCGTGGAGTCGTTCGATGCCAACCAACCGCGTTTCGTGTTGCTGGTCAAAACAAGCTGGGGTGCCCGGTCGAGCATCGAGGCGTTGGACCGCTTTCCCGAACTCTCCGAACGACTCCGGCTGAATTACACAATCGGGTGGGACGATGGATTTCTTCAGGTTCTCGTCCGCAAAGAGATCTAGCTGCAATTGAAAATTTGCACCTACTGCCCCGGGTAGGAGTTGGCAGCGGCGTGAGCTGCTCCCGGTCGGGCCATGGCTGGGGCATGGAGCGAGTGACTCTGCAGATACTCAGACAGTCCGGCCATCCCGAACTCGCGGCCGAACCCCGACTGCTTCACCCCACCGAACGGGGCTCGCAGACTCATGCCGGCGCGATTGTGGCAATTGATGAAGGTCATGCCGGCCTCGATGGAGCGAGCGACCTCGAAGGCTCGATGCTCGTCGTCCGACCACACTGACGAAGCCAGACCGAGGTCCGAATCGTTGGCCATGACGAGCGCATCGGCGACCGATTCGTACCCGACGACCGGCACCGTTGGGCCGAACTGCTCGAGCTGGACGATGGGAGCGTCGTGCTCGACGCCCGACACCAGGGTGGGTTGAAGGAACCAGCCACGAGCCATGTCGGTGCCAGCCGCAACGGTGCCCAACTGATGAACGACGCCACCCCTCGACACCGCATCGGCCACCAGATCCTCGACGATCTGTCGTTGTTGCGGCGACGCCATCGGTCCTACCGTGACCGTCGGGTCGAGCGGGTCACCCAGTACCAGCAACTCAGCGGCCACCTCGACGTATCGCCCGACGAACTCGTCGATTCGGGCCCGGGGCACATAGATCCGCTTCGCGGCCATGCAGACCTGACCGGAGGTGAGAAACGTCCCGAAAATCAGCCGTTCCATCATGGAGTCGGTGAACGCGACATCGTCGAGCACGAGCGCTGGGTCGTTGCCGCCGAGTTCCAACACCATGGGCGTAATGGTGGCGGCCGCCGCGCGACCCACTGCCACTGCGGTGACGCCGCCGCCAGTGAAGGCGACCTTGCGCACCAGTTCGTGCGCGACGAGCGTCTCTCCGACATCCGGTCCGCCGTGCACGACTGACAACACCCCGGGGGGAAGGTGCTCTGCGACGCGCGACAGCGCCGCGGTGACCGCCAGCGGTGCAATGGGCGACGGCTTGACGATGATCGTGTTTCCCGTCACCAACGCCGGAGCCACCTTGAGGATCGACAGGATCAAGGGAGCATTCCAGGGGACGATGGCGGTGACCACGCCGTACGGAATGCGACTCACGACGAGACGTCCAAGATCGTCATCGACGATCTGGTCGGCGAGCGCCTCCTCGGCGTGCTCAACGCACCAACGAAGACACGCCGCCGCAAACCCCATCTCTCCGCGGCAATCGCCGACAACCTTGCCGAGTTCGCGGGCCAGCAGCGGACCGAACTCCTCGGCGCTGGCCGCCACCGAGTCGGCGGCGGCCAACAATTGTGCACACCGTTGCTCCAGCGGAGTGGCGCGCCACGACAGAAACGCCGTGTGGGCGGCAGTCACAGCCGCGACGGCTCCTGCCCGATCGACCTGCTCGACCCGACCGACCAGCTCAGTCGTGTCCGCGGGGTTCACTCGCTCGATCCAGCCACCGCCGCCGACGGGGTGACCGCCCGCGAACGACGACAGATCGATGGGAGGGTGAGCCGCTGGCTTCGGCTGAGAATGTGTCGACGACATGGCTCGGACCCTAGGAGACGAGCGATCGCTGCGTCGCGCCGTCAATGTGTGTGGGACGGCAGCCACAACTCGGCCAGACTGTGCGAATGGCGGTCCCCAGCGTGGCACCGTTGCCCCTGACTCCCCAACAGCGACGACTCGCTCTCGGCCTCGTGGCCCTGGTGACGATCCTGGCGACCGAGAACCTCTCCATCGCCACCATTCTCCCGATCGTTGAACGAGATCTGGGCGACATCGGGTTGTACGGATGGGTCGGTGCCGGGTTCACGCTGGCACAACTCGTGGGAGTCGTGATCGGGGGCCGCCTCAGCGACCGGATGAATCCGGTGGTGCCCATGCAGATCGGCATCGTATGTTTTGTGGCCGGGCTGGTGCTCGCCACCGTTGCGCCCACCATGTTGACCCTCGTCGCGGCGCGAGTGCTGCAAGGAATCGGCGCCGGTATCGCGCCGTCGACTGCGTATGTGTGCATCGGCCGCGCCTACGACGAGCGCCAGCGACCAAGGATGTTCGCCGTCATGTCGACCGCATGGATCGCGCCGTCATTGGGTGGTCCCGCTGTGGCCTCGCTCGTGGCCGAACAGTTCGGTTGGCGATGGGTGTTCGCTGGGCTGTTGCCCTTCACCGTGATCGCGTCGCTGGCAGTCTTCGGCCCGGTCCGAGCATTGGGGAATCCCCCGGCAGCCGGTGAGCCAGACCGTGAACGGACCACCCTGATCGCGCTGATCCTGGCCGTTGGAGCGGGGCTGATGTTGGCGGGATTCGGGGCGACATCGCCGTGGTGGGGCGGAGTCGCCGGTGCCGCCGGCCTCGCCGTTGCGGTGCCTGCGTTCCGCCGACTCACTCCACCAGGGACCTTGCGGGCCGCACCCGGAATGCCAGCCGCCTGTGCGGTCAAGGGATTGTTGACGTTCGCGTTCTTCAGCGCCGACTTCTACCTGTCGCTGGCGATCGTCGACGGTCGGGGTCGCTCGACGCTGTACGCGGGGCTGGCCCTCATGGTCGGCTCGTTCACGTGGACGGGTGCCGCTTGGATCCAGGCGCGCCTCGTCGGATCGTGGGGCTATCGCCGATTGGTCACCATCGGTCTTGCGTGTGTCGCAGTTGGCGTGGGTGTGACCGCCACGATCCTGTCGGCATCGGTGCCGGTCTGGATGGCGTTCGTGGGATCCGCCGTCTCTGGGTTCGGCATCGGGCTGAGCTACAGCCCGCTCTCACAGGTCGTGCTCGTCGAGGCCGACGTAGACGGAATCGGTGCGGCGACGTCGGCCGTGCAGTTGTGCGATGTCCTCGGGGTGTCGTTCGGCGTCGGACTCGGCGGTGCTGTCGTGGCAACAGGTGCCAGGCTGGGCTGGGACACCACATCGGCCATCGCAATCGTCTGGACCACGTCGATCATCGTCGCCGTGCTGGCGCTCATCCCGGCCCAACGTCTTCGTTCCACGAGCTGACGCAGCCGACCGGAGCGATCCCACCCTGGTGTCGACATCGACCTGATACTGGTCGAGTAGCGGCAGGTACGGTGTCGCCCATGGCCATCGACGACGACAGTCACGCCCAGCGACGTGCGCTCGACGCCTTGAATCGCGCCGTCTATCTCATGGATCGCGGTCTGGCCCCCAGCCAGAAGATTCGCGCGTTCCAAGCGGCGCACGAAGTGGTCGTTGGCCTCGATGCCGATGAGCTCGTCGAGCGAGTTCGTCTCGGAACCATCACGGAACTGGCATCAATCGGCTCCTCGACCGGCACGGTCATCAGCGCCGCGGTCCTGGGTGAACCAGATCGATATCTCGAAGACCTCGACCAGTCGACACGCCACGAGGCCGGAATCGGTGCCGAATTGCGCGAGGCGATCCGAGGCGATCTCCACTGTCACACCACCTGGTCCGACGGTGGAGCCAGCATTGCGGAGATGGCCACCGCGGCTGCATTGCTCGGACACGACTACGTGGCGATCACCGACCACAGCCCGAGACTCACCATCGCCCACGGGCTGTCACCGGAACGACTGTCGACTCAGCTGGACGACATCGCCGAGCTGAATCGCACGTCGTCCGACTTTCGCATCCTCACGGGTGCCGAGGTCGACATCTTGGTGGACGGATCACTGGATCTTCCCGAAGAGATCCTGGCCCGACTCGACATCGTTGTTGCCTCCGTGCACTCGAAGTTGTCGATGCCCGAAGCGGAGATGACCCGCCGGATGGTGCTCGCTGCCGCCAGTCCGCACGTCGACATCCTCGGTCACTGCACCGGCCGCAAGATCATCGGCACCGGACGCCCGCCGTCACGATTCGATGCCGATCTCGTGTTCGCAGCGTGCGCTCAATTCGGCACGGCCGTCGAGGTGAACTGTCGGCCGGAACGCCAGGATCCGCCGCTCGAACTTCTGGAGCAGGCCGTCGACTGGGGATGCCTGCTCTCGATCGACACCGATGCGCATGCGCCCGGCCAGCTCGAATGGCAACCCTCAGGATGCGACAAGGTCGCCGGTCTCGGAGTCGCCGGCGACCGCGTCATCAACACGTGGTCGGCCGACGAACTCACCTCGTGGACCTCGTCACGTCTCGTCGGCAGCTGACCCGACGCTCGCTGCCATGCGGTTCCGCCACGCTCGCTCGGAGTTTCGGACCCGCTGCTCGCGAGCTTCGATGAGATCCGCGACCTCGATGTCGGCATGAGTCGGGTGTTCGCGGACGAGCGCCCGCGGGAAGAGTCGCCGGTCGGCGACGCTCGACGCCTCAGCCGCGAAGAGGAAGAGCTGCGCCTGGAGATAGATCCAAGAGAGCAAACCGATCACCACGGCGAAGAGCCCATAGGTCTTGCTGGCGGTGGCGACGACCCGCGATACGTAGACCGAGCCGACTGACTGCAGCAGCGCCCAACTGACTCCACCGAACAGCGCCCCCCAACGCACCATTCGCCACGCCAATGGTTCGTGGACTGACACCTTGAACAGCATCGCCACCAACGCCGCATTGAGGAACACGGACCCGAGTAGCAGTAACACTCGACCGAGGGTGCCACCCACACCGACCCACGCGGCGATCGATCCCAACGCAGTGGTAGCGATCACCGACGTTCCGAAGACCACGAGCGTCACGAGACCGCGGAGCTTCCGGATCCAGAAGTTCTGTCGTTGCAGGACGGGCACACCGAACACCGTGTTCAACGCTTCCTGCGCGATTCCGGTGGCGCCGATTCCCGCCCACAGTGCCACCAACAGTCCAATCGTGATCGTGAGGACTCCGCCACTGCGGACCATCACGGCTCCGCTGATCTGATCCCCGATCACCGGGAATCGGGACACCGCGCTGTCGACGAGTGACGTCTGGAGTGATGGGTTGCCTTCCAACACGATGCCGAGAATGGTCACCATCACCAACAACAGCGGAAAGAGCGAGAAGAACGTGTAGTACGACAACAGCGCTGCGAACTGGCCACCCCGGTCGTCGCCGAACTTCTTGATGACCGCGAAGGCGAAGGCAATGGGCCGGATTCCTCGCTGACGATCATCCAGCCAGTCGACCGTTCGGTTGATCAGATTGTCCGGTCGGTCGGGGATCTCGTCACCCGGATTTCCTGCAGCGTCGGGCACACCGGTACTCTACGGGCACTATGTCGAAGCGAACGCAGAAGAAACGGGCGAACGCTCGCCGCAAGAAGGCCAACCACGGGCGCAAGCCCAATGCCGGGCGCAACAGCTGACGCTTGACGCCAGTGGGTGCAGGTTCGCATGATCAGCCGATCGACCTGCGCCGCCCTCACATGTTGATCAGCACCCTCACATGTTGATCTTCGACGGAGACAGTGGCCACTGCGCGTCAGCCGCCAGGGTGGCCGAACACCTGCTGCCCACGGGAATCCCCGTGATTGCTTGGCAGTCGCTTCCCGACCTCGCCGACCTCGGTCTCACCGAGGCAGACGTTCGAGCCAAGGTCTGGTGGGTCGGTGTCGATGGTCGAACCGAGGGCGGTCACCGCGCCATCGGGCGGTGCATTCAGTCGGTGCCGCGATGGTGGTCAGCGCTCGGTGTGCTGTTGCTCGTCCCGCCAGTGTCGTGGTTGGCGGCCCCGATCTATGGGCTCGTCTCCGTGTTCGTCTCCAGGGCCGGTGGTTCTCGCACGGTGTAGATCAACGGCCAACTCACGAGTGTGGTGGCGCCCTTCAGCACGATGTTCGCCCAGATGATCGCCCAGGCAGTCGACGACGTCACCTCGCCGCCGAACGCGACCAACACGAACACCACCGAGTCCACGGGGATCGAGATGGCATTGGAGGCGAATACCCTCGCCCACTGGCGACGATGGCCGAAGCGGGCGACGACGGCGGTGTAGATCTCGGTGTCGATGAACTCGGCGACCAGTTGAGCCACGATGGACGCAACGACGATCCGCCACGTCGAGGCGAGCACTCGGCCGAACTCGGATTGCTGCCCCACGTCGAGGTCAGCTGGTAGCCGAGCGGCGGCCACCAACATGGCGGCCAGCAACACGTTGAGGGCACCGGTGCCGAGGATGGCCACGCGCGCTGCATGGCGGCCCCCGACCTTGTGAATCACATCACGAAGAGTGAAGGTCAGCGGGTACATGAGCGTGCCCGCGTCGATCGAGAACCCGACGATGCGGACGATCCGCACCGACATGACGTTGGCGATGAGCGACGCCGCGACATACGCCATGACGCTCAACAACAACATGGTGGACGGAATGGTGGACGGAATGAATGGAACCGTGGTGCCAGGAGACCCGTCGAGTTGGCCCGGCGAGGTTGTGCGCTTGGTCGTCGGCCCGTTCACGGAGCGATTGTGTCCCACGAACGACCCTCCGGGACAGCCCGATCAACGGTTGAGCCCAGTTCTGACGACCATTCGGGTAGACCGTTCGCAATGACGACTTCTGACGCGTGTGTGGTCTGGTTCCGGCGAGACCTCCGTCTCGGTGACAATCCCGCCTGGGCGGCGAGCGCCGACTACTCGTCGGTGACGGCGCTGTACGTGTTGGACCCGCGCCTCTTCACCCCCGATGCCCACTTCCGCTACGACCAACTGCTGGCCCATCTTCAAGCCCTCGACGCCCAGTTGGCCGAGCGATCCGGGCGGTTGCGTGTGGAATGTGGCGACCCGGCGTCGGTCGTTCGACGGGTTGCAGAGGAGGTGGGCGCCAGCGCGGTCTTGATCAACGCGGATGCAACGCCCTTCTCCCGGCGCCGCGACACCGCGGTGAACACATCGCTCGGGCCGATCGAGCTTCGGAGTTGGTGGGGAACGATGGTGCACCATCCGGGTGCCGTGACCACCAAGGCGGGGAGCGTGTCCCTCGTCTTCACGCCGTTCTCGAAGACCTGGGCCGCAACGCCATGGTCGGAGTGGCCCGAGAGTGACGGGCCAGCGGAGATCGCAGCGCATCCTGGCCAGCCGCTCCCCGAGGGTGGTACGCCGTGGCAGCCGGGCGGGGAACAGGCAGCGTTGGGGCGTCTCGATCAGTGGCTCGAACACGTCGACGACTACCCGGATACCCGCGACTTCCCCGCAATCGCGGGCACGTCGGAACTCTCCGCCGATCTCCGGTTCGGGACGATCTCACCCCGACGAATCGTGCTCGATGTCGGTACCTCGACCCTCGGTCGGGCAGCCTTCGTGCGACAACTTGCCTGGCGCGATTGGTACGCACACCTCGTCTGGGAGCGGCCGCACCTGGTTCGTCACGCCATGAAGCCTGCGTTCGATTCCGTTGCCTGGCGGGAGGACCCGGTCGGGCTCGACGCCTGGCAGCGGGGTGTCACCGGCTATCCGATCGTTGATGCCGGGATGCGACAACTCGCCACTACCGGGTGGATGCACAACCGAGTTCGCATGATCGTGGCGTCGTTTCTGGTGAAGGACCTGCTGATCGACTGGAGACACGGCGAGCGGTGGTTCCGACATCTCCTGGTGGACTTCGACGTGACGCAGAATGTCGGCAACTGGCAGTGGGCTGCCGGAACCGGGCCGGACGCCGCACCGTACTTCCGGATCTTCAATCCGATCTCGCAGTCCAAGAAATTCGATGCGAGGGGTGACTACATTCGCCGTTGGGTTCCAGAACTGGCCCGGCTGGACTCGACCGCTGTCCATGCGCCGTGGGAGCGGCCGCCGCTCGAGCTCGCAGCCGCTGGTGTGACGCTCGGAGATGACTATCCGCACCCGCTGGTCGACCACACGATCGCTCGCACTCGGACGCTCGGGGCCTATGCGCTGGCAAAGCAACACGCTGATGATGGAGCAAAACACCCCGAGTGACGCCCCGAAGGGGAGATCTCCCCCCAAATTGTTCCCCGTGACACTCGACACAGCGCTCTTCACCCACCTAGTGTCATTTGATGCGTTTCCATCAGCCAGGGGGATCTATGTCTCAGACCCGTTCCATCAGAGTGGCCGTCGTCGGTCTCGTCGCCATTGCGACCGTTGCGGCCGGCTGTACGACCAACCCGCCCGCCGCCGGAAACCAGTTCATCTACAAGGCGACAGCGGTCACCGCAGTGACCACACCCGGCGACTACCCGATCACCTTCTGGGACAACGATTCGGCTGAAGAGCCGTATCTGGTCCATCTGGCGATCCGCATCAAGCTCAACGCACCGATCGCCATCTCCCTCCAGGCCATTTCGTCGTATTCAAATGGTGGCCAGTACATCTGCAAGATCAATCAGGGTGAGACCTGTTCGGGACTTCCGAACGACGGCCCGGTGTTCAGCGGCTTGAAGACCCCGGACCTCTTGGACCTGGCGACGGGCGCGCCCTTCGAGCTCGTTGGCTCGGTCGACTTCCTGTACGAACGCGACGCACTGATCCCGGTCGGGATCGTCGGGCTCCTGCAAGGTGTCGCTCAGATCGCCAACGCCGCTCTGCCGACCCTTCTGGGTGCTGGCGGCATCCCCAGCGACGCCGCGGGCATCATCGACTTCCTCGGCGCCCTGCTCCCCGGAATCGTTTCCGTGATCGTCGGCGCGGTCGGAACCGTCCTGGGCAACATCGTCGGAGCTGACGAGCTCATCGGCCTGTCGCCGATGTTCTTCTTGTCAGTCGGTGGTTCGCTCGCCTCCATCATCCGGGGCGTCCTGCCGTCGCTGCTGAACCTGGTGACCTTCGCTCTGTCACAACAGACTCCGAACCCGTTCCCGAACGGGCTCCCCCTCTCCATCGGAGTTGTCGGCGACGGACCGACGGTGCGCTATGGCAGCGCCACCGAGGCTCCCTTCCGGGTCTACGACGTGACCTACGGCTGGGACATCTTGAGCTAGTTGATTCTCCCGTTGCAGGTGAGCCCTCGGCACAACCGCTGATGGGACCCTCGCTGGATGAATTGGGAATTGTTGGCGAAGCCGATGCCTGGACGGGCATCGGCTTCGTCGCGTCAGACGTCGAATCGAGACTACTGACACGGTTCGAGCTCGAGAACGCCGCGATCATCATTGAGCGAAACCGCGGGGTGAGCGCCACCGTGTCGCCGCCCCGCCGCGGTGAAGCTGCCGACGACTTCTGGCTCGGCCTCGCTCGCCACGTCGACGACGGAGCGACGGGCGCGCCCATCGAGCACTCCGGGCTCGACGGTCTGCCGGTGCGGCCGTCGAGTGGACGACTCCACCGAGCCGACACTCGCGAACGGCTCCTCTCTCACCCCAACGGGATCACCCGGCTCGATCACGTGGTGATCGCCACCCCTGACGTCCCTCGCACGCTCGAAGCGTTCAGCGGCGTCGGTTGGGAACTCCGACGCCAGCGCCCCACGTGGATCGGAGAGGTGGCGTCGACTCAGTCCTTTTTCTGGGCGGGTGATGTGATCGTCGAACTCGTCGGACCCGACGCCGCCGCTGGAGATGGCCCCTCGACACTCTGGGGGATGGCACTCGTGTCGGCCGACATCGATGCATCGGTCGAGTGGTTGGGTCCGACTCGATGTCGACCACCCAGCCCTGCACTCCAAGGCGGCCGACGGATTGCCACGGTCCTCACCGGTGAACTGGGCATCACCACCCGCATGGCGCTGATGTCGCCTCACGACCCCAATGCGGTCTCATCAAATTTGGGTAGATCTCCTGAAAAACTTTTCTGAGGGGACATTCAGGTATAACGTGTGACCACTGCCACTTCCGGCGGATGTGGGCAACGAGGAGGGACCCCATATGTCTCAGAACAGAACGCGGCGCGTTATCGCCGGTATCGCTGGAGCAGCAAGCTTGCTGCTCGTCAGCTCAGCATGCACGACACCGCCCGTCTACGGCGGACCGCCAACGGCGAATTGGCGCTTCCAGACCAACACGGTGAACGTGGTCGAGAGCCAGGACAAGACCTGTGTGATCTTCTGCGTCAACGTCAATGACGAGCCGTACACGCTCAACCTGGCGTTCCGCGTCAAGGTCGGCCAGGCGAACTCCGCCAGCGGCTTCCTGGTCGAGGGCAACTCGTACAACGACATCGGCGAGGGTGAAACCAAGACGATGTCCGGCACCCAGCGTGCGGTGACCAACTTCGGCGCCGTTGGCATGGTCGACCTCGGAGACCTGGCGTTCGGCGCCAAGCTCGAGATCGCTGGCATGTGGTCATGGCAGATGGAAGAGGACACGATCGGCGTGAACAGCGCTGCTACCACGGCCCTCAACCTGGTTGTCACCGCCCTCAACTCCACCGTTGCTGCCTCATCGTTGCCGAACGACGCCAACCAGATCGTCTCGACGCTGCTCGGCGCCGTGGGATTCGGCGGCGCTTTCAGCCTGCTCGGCACCACCCTGTTGGGTGTGACCGGTCTGCAGGATGACGCGGTCGGCTCCCGGATGTACCTGGGGCTCGGCGTGACGGGCGCTCTCGGAGCCATCATCGATGCCACCGCTGGCGGCACGACGTTCCCGGCTCTGGCCCTCCCGATCATCAACATCCCGCCGGACATCGAAGGTGGACGTCTGTTCCGTCTCGGAGCCGTGGCGTCCTTCACCGACAACTTCAGCCAACTGTCGCAGGGCAACTACAACACGAACTACCAGGTCAGCTCGTACTGATCTGTCGTTCTGACACACCGAGGGCCCGGGCGTTTCCGCCCGGGCCCTCGGCCGTTTTCGTCTCGGATCGTGCGCCGAGACGTTCCCGCCGGAGATTGGGCGAAATGGCCCATCTCAAGGCGTTGGTCAAAAAGCTACCCGTGGGTAACATAGAGACATGTCTGACTACCGTGCACCTGTCAAAGACGCCCTCTTCACCATCCGCCACATCGGCATGATCGAGGAACTCGCGAAGTCGGAGCGCTACGGCCACGCCGATCTGGAGACGACCTCCACGGTGATGGAGGAGTACGGCCGCTTCATGCAGGAGGTCTTCGCGCCGCTCAACGCCAGCGGCGATCGGGAAGGCCTGAAGTGGTCCCCCGAAGGAGTGACCACCCCCACCGGATTCATTGAGGCGTACGCCAAGTTCGTCGAGGCCGGCTGGCAGGGTCTGAACGCCGACGCCGAATACGGCGGCGCCGGGTTTCCGGAGTCGGTGTTCATCCCGGCACTCGAGTTCATGACGGCCGCCAACGGGGCACTCACCATGTGCCCGGGTCTCACGACTGGGGCCATTGAGTGCCTCCAGATGTGGGGCACCGAGGAGCAGAAGGAGATCTACCTGCGCAAGCTCGTGACGGGCGAGTGGACCGGCACCATGAACCTCACCGAGCCACAGGCCGGTTCCGACGTGGGCCTGGCCACCACCAAGGCCGTGCCCCAAGCCGACGGCACCTACAAGATCTCGGGCACCAAGATCTACATCAGCTTCGGCGAACACGACATGGCCACCAACATCATCCACCTCGTCTTGGCGCGCACGCCCGGTGCGCCCCCTGGGACCAAAGGCATCTCGCTGTTCATCGTCCCCAAGTTCATGGTGAACGATGACGGATCGCTCGGCGCACACAACGACGTGAACTGCGTGTCGATCGAACACAAGATGGGGATCCACGCCTCCCCAACCTGTGTCATGTCCTACGGCGACGACGGTGGCGCAATCGGATACCTCGTCGGCGAAGAGAACCAAGGCATGCGCGCCATGTTCACCATGATGAACTCGGCTCGACTGGCCGTTGGGGTGCAGGGCGTAGCGCTGGGCGATGCCGCCTACCAAAAGGCGCTGCAGTACTCGACCGAACGCAAGCAAGGTCGCGAGCTCGGGGCCGCCAGCAAGGAAGCAGCGCCGATCATCGTGCACCCAGACGTCCGTCGGATGTTGCTCTGGATGCGCAGCCACATCGAGGCGATGCGGGCGCTCATCGTCTACAACGCCGCCGCCATCGACTTCTCCCGGAGCTCCACCGGCGAAGAGGCCGAGCGCTGGGAGGAGATTGCCGAGCTCCTCACCCCGATCTCCAAGGCGTGGTGTACCGACATCGGGCTCGAGGTCACATCCTTGGCCATCCAGATCTACGGCGGCATGGGCTACGTCGAGGAATCCGGTGTTGCGCAGCACTACCGAGACGCACGTATCGCCCCGATCTACGAGGGCACCAACGGTATCCAAGCAATGGACCTCGTCGGGCGGAAACTGCCGCTGCGGATGGGCGGCGTCATCGGCGACTTCATCGCTCAGATGCGTTCGTTCGGCGACGAGCTGACCGCTGCCGGCGATCAGTTCAGCTCGATTCGCTCGAACCTCCTCGACTCCATCGACGTTCTCGAAGGTGTCACCAAGTGGATCTTCGATCATGGCCTGGGCGACCCGAAGGAAGCTCTCGCAGGAGCGACACCGTATCTGCGGATCATGGGCACCGTCGTCGGTGGCTACATGAGCGCCCGCTTGGCTGTGGCTGCTCACCGCGAAATCGAGTCCGGCAACTCCGATGTCGAGTACCTGCGGGCGAAAATCACGACGGCGCGGTTCTACGCCGAGCAGATTCTCCCCACCGCCGCCGGTTACGTGGCACAGGTCCAGGCCGGTTCGTCAGTGCTCTACGAGATCGACGCCGAGCACCTTGCCAGCGTCTGAACGAGGCAACCGAACCCGTACTGGGCATGTCGTAGGCTCGCCCAGTGCTTGACCATGTCTTCACTGACGCCATTGGAGCCCTACGAGATGCGCTGGAGAAAGCGATGCTCGAACGGCAGGCGTTCGAGGAACGCTTCCACACCGATGTCCTGCTCGGTGATCTGACCTGGGAGACGTCGTACTCGCTACCCGGCGAAGGCATCCCGCCGCGGGTCCGATGCGACATCACCCTCGAGTGGCCCACCTGGTCCCAGACCTCGTACCGCTCCTGGTACATCGAAGAGGAGGTGACCGAAGCGCCCCATATCGACATCGAGGTCGTATTGCGGATCCAGCGATTGGTGACCGCCGCCGACCCCAAGGTCATTCTCGCCACGTTGCCCGATGAGAGCCCCGTCATCGGCAACGAGACCCTGGTGCGCTCCGGGCCGACGCTCGAAGCCACCTTCTCGAGCGATCTCGACGAGGTCGAACACGCCATCGAGGTGAGCTACGAGGGTTCGTACGAACTCGACGAGGCGACCCTGGCCGACGGATCGGTGCTCGACCTGCACTTCTCGGCCATGGGTGGCTGGATCAGCTCGGTGCTCGTTCGGCTCGGCGATGTGAAGTTGGAGTTCTGCCCGCCCAGCGAAGCCGACGACAGTGCCGGCTGATACCCCGAGCACCACATTGACGGTCGAGCGGGACGGTTCGATTGCGACGGTGACGCTGAGCCGGCCGTCGAGCCGGAATGCACTGAATGCCGAGCTCCGTCGGGCGATCCGATCGGAGATGGGCGCGCTGAACGATGACGACTCCGTGGTCGTGGTCGTCCTGACCGGCGCCGATCCCGCATTCTGCGCAGGCCTGGATCTGAAGGAGCTCGGACCATCGAGTGAGTCGGTCTCCGGACGCGACGGGCTCGAATTCTCGGGTGGCGCTCGACCGTTCACGAAGATGTCGAAACCCGTCATCGGGGCCATCAATGGCGTCGCCATCACGGGCGGCTTCGAGTTGGCGTTGGCCTGCGACTTCCTGATCGCCTCGGAGGAGGCCCGATTCGCCGACACCCACGCTCGGGTGGGCATCCAACCGGGATGGGGACTCACGGTTGAACTCCCCCGAGCGGTCGGACTCCGCCGGGCCAAGGAGCTCTCGTCGACCGGCAACTTCTTGGATGCGCGCGACGCGCTGGCATGGGGTCTCGTCAACCATGTCGTTCCTCACACCGAACTGATGATGCATGCTATGAAACTGGCTGCCGATGTGGCGTCTAACGACGCCGCTGGGGTGCGCCAGATCCTCCGCACCTACGACGAGGGCGCCGACCTGACCGGTGCTGCAGCGCTGGAACTCGAAGGTCGCGTCAGCGCCGAGTGGATCACGTCGGTGTCGGGCGACGATGTCGAAGCACGACGACGGGCCGTCACCGAGCGCGGTCGCAACCAGATCTGACGCCTCACCAGGCGTCGGGTCGGGCCGGGATCTCCTCGAAGTTCGCCGATCGCCCCTCGGCTTTCGCCGTGAACTCCTCAGCCATGTCGCCGCCCTGGAACATCCCTGACTGCCAACCGGCCATGTACCTCAAGCTGTCAGCGACGGAGTGATCTCGCGTGTAGTTGATCATCTCCTTCGTTCCCCAGATCGCCAACGGCGAGTGGGTGGCGATGCGATGGGCGATCTCCATGACCCCCTCCAGTAACGCCTCGTGGGAGTCGAAGACCTCGTTGATGAAGCCCGCCTCTTTGGCCCGCTGCGCGGGGATCCGATCACCGGTATACGCCCACTCGCGAGCGATGCCCTCGGGGATGAGCTTCGGGAGCCGCTGCAAGGTTCCGACATCTGCTGTCATCCCGATGTTGATTTCCTGGATGCAGACGAAGGCGTCGGCGGAGGCATACCGCATGTCCGCCGCGCAGACCATGTCGACTGCGCCGCCGATGCACCCGCCCTGGATCGCCGCCAGTACTGGCATTCGGGTGTTCTCCAGAGCGGTGAAGGTGGCTTGAAGATGCTGGACCGCCATCCAGAGATTCGATCGCTTGCGACCCTCCTCGACGATACCGCCACCACCCAGGAGTGTGGACCCACCGGTGAACACCGACAGATCCATGCCCGCCGAGAAGTGCTTACCTTCAGACGAGATGACGATGACTCGAGCCTCGCTCTGCTGATCGATACCGGAAATGATCGACGGCAGCTCGGTCCAGAACTCCGGAGTCATGGAGTTGTACGCCTCGGGCCGACACAATCGGAGGTGCGCTACCCGGTCCTCGATGGTGACGTCGAAACAGGTGTGGCCCATGGTCGCGAGCTCCTCGTGATGGATCCATGCGCATCGGTTGAGCGCGTCGGTTGGTCGACATCGTACCGATACGCTCGCCCGTGTGACCCAACCACTGATCGATCCGCACCGGCTCCCCCGTTGGGTCCGGCCGACCCACTACGACCTTTCGATGGTGGTCGACCCGCACCGGGATGGTTTCGACGGACACGTCACGGTCGCCGTCGAGGTCGAAGAGCCGACGTCGCTGCTCGTGTGCAATCAGGTCGCCTTGGAGATCGACTCGATCGCCGTGTCCGGCGCCGTCGTCACCGGCTGGGACGTCGTGGCGGAGACGGAGCGGCTCCACATCCACCTCGAGTCGCCGCTCGAGATCGGGTCAGCCGTCCTCGACATCGCGTTCTCAGGAGTCTGGGACGGCCAACTGGTGGGGCTCTATCGCTCCGTCTACTCCGACGACAACGGCGACGAGCATCGCCTGGCGGTGACTCAGTTCGAGGCACCACACGCCCGCCGGGCCTTCCCGTGTTGGGATGAGCCGGACCGCAAGGCGACATTCGCCGTGTCGCTCGATGTTCCCTCCGCGATGCTCGCCGTCAGCAACGGCCTCGAGATCGAACGAGTCTCGCTCGGTGACGACACTGATCGAGTGCGTTTCGCCCAGACGATGGTCATGTCCACCTACCTGGTGGCGTGGGTGGTGGGCGACCTCGCGTCGACCGAGGTGGCGGAGGTCAACGGCACCCCAGTGCGAGTCATCAGCCGACCCGGGACACAACACCACTGTTCCAAGGCGCTCGAAATCGCCGTGCACAGCGTCAGATGGTTCGAGGAGTACTACGGCATCGCGTACCCGGGCGACTCGCTCGACCTGATTGCCGTACCCGACTTCGCCTTCGGGGCCATGGAGAACCTGGGGTGCGTGACCTTTCGCGAGATCCTTCTTGTCGTCGACCCCGAAGCCGTCACGCAAGCGGAGCTCGAGCGGGCCGCAACCGTCATCGCCCACGAGATCGCTCACATGTGGTTCGGGGATCTCGTCACCATGGACTGGTGGACGGGCATCTGGTTGAACGAAGCCTTCGCTACCTTCATGGAGATGGCATGTGTCGATGCCTATGCCCCCGACTGGGGGATCTGGACCACGTTCGGGTTGTCGCGGGCCGAGGCCTTCCACACCGATTCACTGGCCGCCACCCGAGCCATCGAGTTCGAGGTGCAGACACCAGAGGACGCCGAGGGGATGTTCGACATCCTCACCTACGAAAAGGGTGCCGCGGTGCTCCGCATGATGGAGCAGTTCCTCGGCCCCGACGTGTTTCGCGAGGGCGTTCGCCACTACTTGACGACCCACGCCTACGGCAACACTGTGACATCCGACCTCTGGGACGCGCTCGAAGCAACATCCGGTCGCCCAGTGCGGCGGGTGATGGACTCCTGGATCCTCCAGGGCGGCCACCCGATCATCGCCGTTGAGATCCTCAGCGGCGCCGACGGCGATCAGCTCGAGCTCTCGCAGACACGCATGTCGTACGCGGGAGGCACAACCGCGGAGGAGCGTTCGTGGGTCGTCCCCATCGCGTTGCGTACCGGTGACGCAACTCAACGGATTCTCCTCGACGGCGACCGGATGACGGTCCAACGCACCGGATCGGGGACCGTGCAGGCCAACGCGGAGTCGGTGGGTTTCTATCGGACGGCGTACTCCCCGGACCTCCATCAGTCGTTGATCACCCAAGCGCTGACACTCGATCCCGTCGAACAGTTCACGTTGCTCGATGACACCTGGTCGCTCGTACTGGCTGACCGACTCGCGGTGTCGAGCGCCATCGACGCCATCCGATCGCTCGCCGGCTCGGTCCATGTTCCCGTCTGGAAACGGATGGCGGCGATCGTGTCAGACCTGGCCCGCATCACCCACGACGAACCCGACCAGGTCCGCTCGCTCGGAGCAGAGCTGACCACCGGATTCCTCGACGGGGGCGCCCTGAGGCCAGGGCTCGACACCGAGCTCGGCGCCATCATCTGGACCGTCGCTGGAGCCGTTGCCGACGATCCGATCGTGATTGCTGCGTCGCCGACTCGTGCCGCTGACACGACCATCGATCCGGAGCTCCGCGCGGCGGCACTGGCAGTTGCTGCCACCCACGGCGACAGGAGCTACTTCACCGAGCTGGTCGCCCGATTCCGAGCCCCGACGAGCCCGCAGGAAGAGCGCCGCCTACTCAATGCGTTCACGCGTTTCCGTGATTCTGGGTCGTTCACGACGTTTCTCGACATGTGTCGTTCCGACATCCGAACGCAGGACGCGCCCTACCAACTCTCCCTCGCCATGGGAAACCCCCAGCTGGGCGCAACCGCCTGGGAATTCATGTCAACCAATTGGGACGAGCTGGTGGATCGCTTCCCGTCGAACAGCATCGTGCGGATGGCGTCGGGCATCACCTCGATCTTTCGACCGGACCTGGCAGGTTCGATCGACGAGTTCTTCGATGCACATCCCATTCCGCAGGGCGCCATCACGTTGGCCCAGCACCGCGAGATGTTGGCAGTGCACTCCGCCCTCACCCTGGCTGTTCGCCGTTCACTGGGTCTCAGCTCTGATCCGTTGCCTGACCCGGACACCAACTCCTGATGCCGCCACCGGCCCAGCGGGTCTCGGTCTTCGCAGTTGAACCGACATCGATCCAGATCGTCTGGGGGTCGTTGGCACGGGGAGCGGCGACACTGACATGGAACGGTGGCCGACTCGAGTTCCAATCGACGGGTGGCCCGGGCGGTCTCACCGTCGACGAACTCGACCCGGCCACCACGTTCGATTTCGTGATGCAACTCGACGGCCAGATCGTCGCAGAAACCACGGGCACAACGATGGCTGATGACCTCGGGGCGGAACTCGCCCGATTCGCCACCATGAGCGACCTTCACCTCGGAACCGCCAGGTTCGGACTGACCAGTCGAATGACGGAACCAGGCGTGCCCGTCGAGCGAGCTCATCCGGTCCGTTGTGCCGAGGCTGCCGTTGCTGAGGCACTCGAGTGGGGCGCTCAACGGATCGTGATCAAGGGCGACGTCACCCATGCCAGTCACGCCCACTCTTGGACGCTCGCCGGAGATGTGTTCGGCGCATGTCCCGTGCCGGTCGACATGATCCCAGGCAATCACGATCGCTGCCTTGCCAGTACGGTCGATCCGTACCACGAGGCTGCCCGATTCGGAGCAACCATGCACCGTGACGTGTCGGTCGTCGACATCGACGGACTCCGAATCGTGTTCGTCGACTCAACCGTGAGCGGCATCGACATCGGCGTCTGGAGACCACATCGTTCGGCTATGCGCGATGCCGTCGCAGAGGCTGAGGGCCCCGCCATGATCGTGGTACACCACCAACCGCAATCCACCCCGTGGCCCATGTATCTCCCGAGGGGGATCCCTTCGATCGCCGCCAACCCGATCATCGCCAATCTCCGACGAGCGAATCCCAAGGTCATCGGCACGAGTGGGCACACCCACCGGAACCGTTCGCGGTTCATCAACGGAGTTCGGTGGACCGAGGTCGGTTCCACCAAGGATTACCCCGGCGTGTGGGCGGGCTACGTCGTCCACGAGCGCGGAATTCGCCAGGTCGTGAAACGCATCGTCGACCCGAGCTGCATCACCTGGACCGAGTACACCCGCCGAGCCGTGTTGGGAGCGTGGGGCGCGTGGTCGCCCGGGACGCTCGAGCAACGATCGTTTTCTCACCCCTGGGTCGGCTGAGCCACCGCCCAGCACAACACCCGTCATCTGGGTCATCCGGTGAGTGACACCACCAACAGGATCTGCGCGGCGTGGTAGGTCGTGATGATCACGATCCTCGACGACGGATAGTCCCTCACGAACCGGGAGTAGCCGATGTTGTAGTCGGACAGGCAGAACAACGCTGCTCCGGCAATAGCGGCGGCCACGCCGGTGCCGATCGCCGATGCGAACATCACCGAGATCACCAGGGTGTAGGCAAGTACCGGCACCCCGAGGCGGCGGTCAGTTTTGACTGCGCCAGTCACGATCCTCGGCACGAGGAACAAGAAGCCCGTCGCGATCATCACGCCGATGACGAAGGCCACACTGTTCAAGTCGCCCACCATCAGTCCCCCGATGTAGGCGAGATGAGCGATCAGAAAGCTGCCGAGCCCCGGAACGAACCACTTCTCTTCGTCGGGGAGCATGAGAAAGATGTCGCCGAGCATCGACAGCACCAACGCCACCACGAACCAGTTGCGTTGCTCCGGTCGAGTGCATTCCATGGTCGCCGCAGCGACGATCAGCGGAATCATGGTGGCGGGCTTGAAGAAGTACTCAGCCCGCCGAGCATTCGTTGCCACTGCGACCCAGTCGCACATGGCCAAGCCGAGCGCGACTGCCACCAGCGCGACCGTCACCGTGCTCATGCGAAATGCGCCAAGGCATCAGCCCACGGGAGCCGCTCGGACATCTTCATCCGGAGCTGGACCACGTGACGCGGACGGTTGACCCCGAGCACCGCGACACATCGATCATCCCGCCGGAACAGTGCCACGAAGCGCCGTTCCTCGATCGAGCCGTCCACCACAACCACCTCATCAGTCGGGGCCACCCGCCCGGCGAGTTGTATTTTGCGGTCGTACTGATCGGACCAGAACCAAGGAACGGGCCGGTATGCCATGTGAGCGCCGGCGGCGCCCGCCAAAAGGCGCCGACCGACGTGGGCGCCTTGTTCGATGGCGTTCTCCCATTGCTCGACCCGCATCAGTTCGCCGAACAGGTCGTTCGGCCACTCGCACACATCTCCCGCCGCCATGATCCCCGGCGCGACCTGACACGTGGCATCGGAGCGGACTCCGTTGATGATCTCGAATCCGGTGTCGGCCAACCAACCCGTCCCGGGAACGACACCGATACCGACCACGACCACCGAAGCTTCGATGATGGCACCGTCGGCGAGCACCACCTGTTCGACCCGGTCGACACCTCGGAGTTCGCTCACCCCGACACCCAAGCGAACGTCGACACCCTGTTCACGGTGAAGATCCGCCACGAACTCACCGATCGGACCGGGAAGCACTCGTTGCAGCGGGAGTGGTTGCGTTTCAATCATGGTGACCGACAGACCACGACTCCGGCACGACGCCGCCACCTCGGCACCGATGAAGCCGGCGCCGATGACGACCACTCGTGAGGGCGATCGATCGAGGTCGTCACGAAGGGCCTGCGCATCCTCGGCAGTGCGGAGCACGTGCACCCCGGCGAGTATTTTCCCGCCCGACAGTTCCAACGGAAGATGACGCGGGGAGGATCCGGTCGCGATCACGACGGCATCGCCGTCGACGCTGGAGCCGTCAGCCAACCCGACCCCTCGCGTTCCGGGATCGAGCGACGTCACCTGCTGTCCGAGCACCATCGTCAGGTCCAACTCGTTGAGCCTGGACGCCATGGGCTGACGGGCGTCGGCCGGTTCCATCGTGCCGATCAGCACGGCCTTGGACAATGGTGGGCGGTCCGGGGGCAGCGCTGTCGCCGCGTCGATCACCGTGATCGCGCCGTCGTAGCCCTGCTCACGAAGTGCTTCCGCCGCGCTCAGCCCTGCGAGCGACGCACCGACGATGGTGATCCTGTCGATACTCATCTGCTGTCCGTCCCCACGGTTCGACCTTGTTGTAGCGCAATGACCAGCTGCGCCGAGAGTCACGGCCCTCGAGTGAGGTCGAAGGGATCAACCCTCGAGTGAGATCGCCTGTTTCGGGCAGCGCCGAACGGCTTCTTCGACCTTGGCGCGGAGTTCCTCGCCGGGCTCCTCGATCAACACATAGAGAAAATCGTCGTCGCGCACCTCGAAGACCTCAGGCGCCACTGCCATGCACACGGCGTTGGACTCGCAAACATCGAAATCGACGACCACTCGCATCTGTTGCTCCCTGTTTGCGTGCACTGGGCACGACGGTTCCTGAGACGACAGAGCCTACGCCAGCCAGACCCGGCGGGACGCCGGAGGAGCGGGGTCGTATTCCTAGAAGACCGTGTACCCGCCGTCGACAACAATGGTGTCGCCCGTGTGGAACGTCAGGGTCGGATCGGACAGGAACACTGCTGCCGGACCCATGTCGGCGGGGACACCCCACCGACGAACCGGGGTGCGCGCCATGGTCGCCGTCATGAACTTCTCGAAGCCCTGCAGGGGAGCCGTCATATCCGTATCGGTCCAGCCGGGCATCAACGTGTTCGCCCGCACCCGGTATCGGGCCATCTCCACGGCAAGGCCGCGGACCAGACTCCCGACTCCTGCCTTGGCGGCGCTGTAACCCTCGTTCGCTGCCGCGCCGTGAATGGCGCTGGTGGACGACACGCCCACGAGTGCGCCTCCGCCACCCCGGTCGATCATGTGTCGGGCTGCGGCCCGAAAGCAGAGGAACGCGCCGTCGAGGTTCACGGAAATGGCTTGTCGCCAGGTCTCGAGCGGCAGCTCGTGGATGGCGCCGGGGAACCCCATGCCGGCATTGGCGATCATCGTGTCGACCTTGCCGAAGCCGGCCAGCGTGTTGGCGAAGGCGTTGTCGACCGACGCCTCATCGGTGACATCGGCGGTGAGGGCCAACGCGTCGTACCCGGCATCGCGGAGTTCGGTCACCGCCGTGTCATTCTTGGTCTCGTTTCGACCCCAGATCGCCACCGAGGCCCCGGCTTCGGCGACAGCATGAGCCATCGCCAGACCGATCCCACC
>Ga0105047_10001627_pt1 | contig 40333 bp, 28 predicted proteins | sample MAT04_FD_78384 | JGI IMG/M metagenome (GOLD analysis project Ga0105047, IMG submission 78384) | Freshwater microbial communities from Lake Fryxell liftoff mats and glacier meltwater in Antarctica - MAT-04 (megahit assembly) | ecosystem: Environmental > Aquatic > Freshwater > Ice > Liftoff...
AGTTTACCTCGGTGGTTTTCAGGATTCTGCACTACCGGAATTCCCGGTGTTTTCGAGTAGTGCAGAATCCCGAGAACCACCGGAATGAATCCGGTGGCGGGCAAATCGACAGTCTGCCAGCGCCTTACCGCTCACTAAATCAACAGACCGTATCGCCGACGGCATGTGCAGCTACCGTCCCTGGCGGAACAGCCAGGGGACGAGGCCGTCGTTGTCGCTGTAGGCAGGGGTCCAGGAATTGTGACCCACGCCAGGAAGTTCCACGTAGACTGGTTTGCCGCCTGCGTCTGTTAATGCCTTCACGAGACTTCGACCACGATCGGACAGCACAACCGTATCGTCGATGCCGTGTACAATCCACATCGGTTTGTCCCTGAGTACGCCAATGCGAGCAGGATCTGCGGCACCGCAGATGGACGCAATCGCAGCGAACCAGTCCGGACGGCGAATCCCAAGATCCAACGCCCCGAATCCCCCCATGGACAAGCCTGTCAGATACACGCGATCCGTATCAATCGCTTCGTCGTTCAAGGTTGTTTCAATCATCTGTATTACGGCCTGAATTTGTTCGCTGGGATTTTCCTCCATGGTCGGGTCTTCCGGGATCGTCCAGTCCGCGTTCATCCATTTATGATCGTCTCGGCATTGTGGAGCAAGCACGAAACATGGAAAGCGTTCCCGGTAGCGAGGCTGGGCCATTTGAGCCGGAAAGTAGGCCAGTTGCTTCTGATTGTCGTCACCGCGTTCTCCGGCACCGTGCAGGAACACCACCAGTGGATATTGTTTTTCCGCTTCGATGGTCTCCGGTTTCATCAGTCGGTAGTGAAATTCTTCGTTTGTGTATTCACCGCCAGTGAAGAGCACAGTCTTGTCTTCGTAAACGCTCAGTGGGTCAACTGATTCCACTTTCGCCGCATCCGTGTTGCCGACGACATGATCTCGCCACAGCCAGTTGAGTGATTCCGGCAAGATGGCTCCCCCGTGCTTTCCATTGTGTCCACCAGTACCGCCGACGAATCGGTAGTCATACCCCTTGAACTTGAGTGACTTTTCCATTTGCAGATTCGCAAGCCACCAGTTGCCATGTTCGTTGTCCAGATCGTTTTCACCATCCTGCAGGAACACACGGATTGGTTTGCGTTCGGTCTTGCGAATCATCGCTTCGTAGTCATGACCGCCTCGGATGTTTGTGAAGCTGCCGACATGGCTGAGAACCTTGCTGAACCATTCCGGATGTTCCCAGGCCGCAGTGAACGCACAGATTCCGCCACTGGAAATGCCGCAGATCGCTCGATCCTCAGCGTCGGGTGAGATGTTGAGATTCTGTTCTGCGACGATATGCGGAAGCAATTCCTCAGTCACGAAGCGTGCATACTGATCGCTGAGGGTGTCATATTCAATGCTGCGATTATTCGGTCGCCAGCGGTTTTCCGGAATGACATCTCCGTTGTGGCCAGGATTGATGAACACACCGATCGTCACCGGCATTTCGCCACGATGAATCAGATTGTCGAAAACAACCGGAACGCGAAACTGACCTGTTTCATCGACGTACGCATGTCCGTCCTGAAACACCATCAGACAAGCGGGTTGAGTCCCATCGTACTGCACCGGGACATAAACAAAATACTCCCGCTTCGTGTCTTTGAAAATCGTGCTGACCCATTTATGTTTTGTGATCACGCCTTTGGGCACATTGTCATGTCTTTCTGAATCCGTCCCGAGCACATACAGCGCGTCGCCGTCCGGTGGTTGAGCGGACAAATGAGAAAAGGAGAATGTGGAGAGCAACATAAGTGTGACTATGCATTGAAAAAATGAAGGACAGAATCCAGCGAACATTGTTTGGTTCCCGCAGAATTTTTTTTCAGATGATCAGGAAAAAGATCGTGCTCAGGTTGTTCGCCCCAGACACAGAATCGTCACATCGTCCCCGGCAAGTCGCGATTGCGAAAATTCCTGCAGGTCGCCCAGCAGTGAATGGACCATTCCTGCTGCATCGCCGGGTGCATCCACCATTGCGGCGCGAAGCCGTTCCATGTCATACAGTTCTCCTGAAATGTTTCGTGCTTCGGTGACACCATCCGTATAGAGCAGCAGTGTATCGCCGGGCTCAAGTGTAATTTCGACCTGGCGATACGAACAATCATGAACACCGAGAGGCAGCCCCGCAGCATCCGCCGCAATATCCTCGATCTGAACCGGATTCCGGCCGCCTCGACGCAGCAGCGGAGGAAGATGTCCGGCATTGATGATCGTCAGTCGGAACTGTTCCAGGTCCAGTACGGCGACGACAAACGTAATGAATCGATCATCCATCATGGAATTCAGCAGCAGGCCGTTCAGATGCTGAACAGCGTCGGTCAGGTTCGGTGAACTGGCCAGGCAGATTCGCGTCGCTGCCGCCAGATGAGCCATCAAAAGCGCCGCCGAAATTCCTTTGCCAGCGACATCGGCAACCACAACGGCGAGGCGGTTTCCGGGCAGCGGGATATAATCATAATAGTCGCCGCTGACCTGTTGTGCCGGAGCATAATGATCGAAAAACTGCAATCCGTTGTAAGCAGGCCGAACAGTGGGCAACAAACTTCGTTGAATCCGGCTGGCGGCATCCAATTCCTGCCGCTCTTCATGCAGGCGTGCGACTTCCATTGCTCTTGCAGCAAGCAGACTGGCACAAACCAGCAACGCCAGATCTTCTTCGTTAAACTGGCACGTGCGGTCTCGGGAATCGATCTGAATCACGCCGATGCAGTCTCCGTCGTCCCGATTGACAGGGACACACATGATGGAACGAATATCGAGTTGACGGATACTCGCAGTTGAGACGAATTGTGTATCAACCCCGGCATCACGGCTAAGAATCGCCCTGCCGCTCGTCAGCACCTGTTGAATAATGCCGCGACTCACGGGAAATGAGTCTGAGTCGCGTCGTCGTCGGTACTTCTCGGCGCAGAGATTCATGGCCCCCGTTTTTGCGTCCCGCAGCAAAATGAATCCACAGTCTGCCGCTGGGAAAATCGCGAACAGACTGTCCAGAATCTGCGGGAGTACGATCTGCAGATCCAGCGAGTGACTCAAATCCCTCGCAATCTCCAGAACGGCCCGCAGTTTAATCTCCGGCCTGACGGACAATCGCAAATCGCCGTCAATTTCCAGCGACGACAGTTCGGGAACCTTACTCGCATTCAACAGTTCGGAGAGTCGAATGGTTTTCGTATCCGAAATTCCGCTGATCGACGTCGCATCCGCCACGGACGACATCGAGCGTACACCGGGGAGCAATGCGTCGTCGTGGAAAATAAAAATCAGTCCGACGACGGAAATCTTGTCACCGGAGCAAAGCCGAGTCCGCCTCGCCAGACGTTGTCCGTTGACAAACGTGCCATTCATGCTGCCCAGATCTTCAAGGTGATAGATTCCTTTATTGTGCAGAATAATGAAGTGCCTGGCAGAAACGACAGGCGAATCAATGACAATATCACAACCGGGGGCTCGTCCGATCATGGTCAACGAACCATGTAGAGGAAACTCCTGATTGCTGCGCGCTTCACACAAGACTGCCATGATTGTTTCCGTGAAGGCATCTGCAAAATCAGGTGACCGACTCAAAGCGGAAAACGGCCTGGTCGCGTGTTTTCAGAATTTCGCAGATCCGGTGCAGCCGAATCAGTTCGAGAATCGTTCGTACTCGGGGTTTCACATCACACAATTTCAGGTCACCACCCGCCGCAGCAACATGTTTCAGACACGAAATAATCGCGCCACAGCCACGGCTGTCGATAAAATCGATATTCTGCATATCAATCACCAGTTTGTGATGATTGGCCAGAGCCGCAACAATTTCATCGCGGAACGATTCCGAGTTGCTGAGATCCAGATGTTTGGCAATCGGTGTTGCCACGATGACGTCTCCATCTTGTTCGATCAAAACGTCCATTGCGGATGACTCCTACGCACTGCGTTTGCGACTTTTGACGAAGCGAATTGTACACAATCCCGCATCGTCTCGCGAGAAAGACACATCGTCAACTGAGTGTTCTATCAAATAGATGCCGTAACCACTCTCTGCATGACCGGAAAAATCGGGTGGCGGAATGGCTTGCGGTTCAAATCCACAGCCGGAATAGCGGAACGTGACGGAAGCGTTGTGAGGATCAACGTTCAGGATCAGTTCAATCAACTCATCCGGCGACCCCTTCAGACCATGCAGAATGATATTGCCAGCCGTTTCACTCACCGCCAGTTCCAGCTCTGCGATCGCCGAAACATCAGACGTTTCTTGCCAGACCTGCCGACAGCCATCTGTAACAAAGGCTCTCATCGGGGATAACAGTTGCGGCTTGCCGGAAAAATGGCGTCGCAGTTCCACCATCGGCTCGGCCCTCTTCACGCCTGGTGTTGCAGATTGAATGTTGCACAATGCCTGAAACGAGTATACTGCGGGCGAGGGAGAATTCAATTCATGGCCTCAAGCGTTCAATAACGGTAACTGCCAGGAGCACGTTCATGCGAAATGAGAATGTCGTTTCTGGTGATCACGTTGACATGTTGCCAAATCACGACTGCCTGCGGTCTTCGATTCTGCATCATGTGAATTATTCTGTGGGAATCAGTGCCGAAGAACTGCAGCCTGCGGAAGCTCTTCGAGCCGTGTCTCTCGCGATTCGGGATTTGATGGTCGAGCGATCATTGGCGACAGACGCTGAGTTTCGCCGAACCGATGCGAAGCGTCTGTATTATCTGTCGCTCGAATTTCTGATCGGTCGATCGCTTCGCAACAATCTTGTCAATCTTGGGCTGCTGAATTGTTGCATCGGAGTTCTGCTCGAACTGGGCCTGGATTTTTCTGACGTAGAAGAGCAGGAGACCGATGCCGCTCTGGGAAATGGCGGGCTGGGACGTCTTGCCGCCTGTTTCGTGGACTCCATGGCCACACTGGGGATGCCAGGATTTGGCTACGGGATCAATTACGAATACGGCCTGTTTCGTCAGGAGATCCGAAACGGCAAGCAGGTCGAGACGCCCGACAACTGGCGCACTTATGACACGCCCTGGCAAATTCAGCGTCCTCAGGATGCAGTGCTCGTTTCGCTGTATGGCCATGTTGAACACACGATCGATCGAGATGGCCGGTACAACCCAATGTGGCTCGACTGGAAAGTTGTGATCGGCGTGCCGTGCGATATGCCGGTCGTCGGTTATGGCGGCAACACAGTGAATTACCTGCGTCTGTATTCGGCTCGTGCCTCGCACGAATTCGATATGAGCATCTTTAATGAGGGCGATTATCTGAACGCCGTGCAGCAGAAAGTGGAACTCGAAACCATTTCTAAAGTGCTATATCCGAGTGACTCTATCGAAGCCGGGCGAGAGCTGCGACTGGTTCAGGAATATTTTCTGGTGGCCTGCGCTGTGCGAGACATCGTTCGCCGTTACCAGCGAAATCACGCTAACTTCGATCAATTTGCAGATAAGGTTGCGATTCAACTGAATGATACACATCCTGCGCTGACCATTGCTGAACTGATGCGTATCTTCGTTGACGAAAATGACATCGCATGGGATCGTGCCTGGGAAATCACGAACGCTACCTGCGCGTACACGAATCACACGCTCATGGCAGAAGCTCTTGAACGCTGGCCTGTCTCATTGCTGGAACGTGTGCTTCCCAGACATCTGCAGATCATCTACGAGATCAACGAGAGAATGCTGGCAACTGTCGCTCACCGCTGGCCTGGTGACGATGCCCGCTTGAGTCGCATGTCGCTCATTGAGGAAGGGTCTTCCAGGCAGGTTCGCATGGCGCATCTGGCCATCGCCGGAAGCCACTCCGTCAATGGAGTCGCGGCTGTTCACAGTCGACTTGTCACAACTGAACTGGTTCCCGACTTTCACGAATTGTGGCCAGAACGATTTAACAACAAGACGAACGGAGTGACTCCCAGACTGTGGCTGCTGACCGCCAATCCGCAGTTGGCAGTGTTGATCACTGAAGTCATCGGCGACGGCTGGATCACAAATCTCGATCGACTCCGCGAGATTGAACCATTCGCAAGAGATACGGCATTTCAGGATCGCTTTCGCGCGGCCAAATTGTCAAATAAAAAACGGCTGGCAAAATGGATTCGCCGCACCATGGGAGAATCGGTGAATGCCGAATCACTCTTCGATGTCCACGTCAAGCGGATTCACGAATACAAGCGGCAACTGCTGAATGTGCTGCACATCATTCACGAATACCTGCTGCTGACTGAAGACGGGGTGATTCCGGCACAGCCACGAACCTATGTGTTTTCCGGCAAAGCCGCACCTGGTTACTATCTTGCCAAACAGATCATTGAATTGATTCATGACGTCGCGCGAGAGATCAATCGAAACCTCCGCTGCAAGGGACTCCTGAAAGTCTGCTTTCTTCCGGATTACCGAGTTTCATTGGCGCAGATCATTATTCCGGCGGCAGACCTGAGCGAACAGATATCAACCGCAGGAACTGAAGCCTCCGGCACCAGCAATATGAAATTTGCAATGAACGGTGCCTTGACGATAGGGACTCTTGACGGGGCCAACATTGAAATTCGCGAAGAAGTGGGTGCGGACAATTTCTTTCTGTTCGGCCACACTGTGGAGGAAATCCGGACCATGCAGAGGAATGGGCACCGTCCTTCAGAAATCTATCAGCAAAATAGTGTGGTGCGACGAGTGATCGATGCGCTGCGGGAAAACCGATTCAGTCCCCGGGCGATCGGCAAATATAACTGGATCTGTGATCGGCTGTTGGCGGACGGTGAACACTATTTCCATCTTGCCGATTTTGAGTCGTATCTGAAGGCTCACGACGATGCTGCGTCAGTTTACAGCAATCGACTTCTGTGGACTGAAAGGACCATCCTCAATACAGCCCGGATCGGCAGATTCTCCAGCGATCGCACGATCGCAGAATATGCACGCGACGTCTGGAACATCCGGTCGACTGGAAATCAACAGTCAACGGGATAGTTTTGGATGCCAGGCCCGTTTGCCGTACGCAGCCCGGTGAACGGGTTGGTTCTGTTGCCAGGAACACCTTCCCGTTACCTTCACACACAACCGCCACAAAAAGCGAACTCCACAAGAAGTCCATCCTCCAATGGGGCCTTATCGGCACATTTGTTTGTCTGGCACTGTTTGTCTTCGTGCCCAGCTTCTACGTCCTGTCATCGAATTCAGATTCACCGGGTGCGCCGCCGAAGACGCCCGAACCACCGTCGGCTGACAAACTCAATGACGCAACGGTCAAGGCTTACGTCCAGGAAGTCGCTGCCTACCAAGCTGCTGTCACGGCGTACAATGCACAAATGCAGGCACTAGGAAAATCGAATCGACTTGCAACGTATCAGGTTGTAGTCAAGGATACTCTTGTCGCCTATTTTGGCGCCACACTTGCCAGTTTGATCGCGTTTGCATTCGTTTCAGGCGCTACTCAAGTGCGCGACAACAGCAACCGAATGCGGAATCGTCAGGCTCCAAAGGATATTGCATTTTTCGACTAAACAGACTCAATACCACAGGACTAAAACGGCTTTGACTCCGCGAATGCGGGCAGAGGGCGCGGAGTGACGAGTGCGGTGGACCGGAGTGTGGCTCACTGGCGATCCGAGGCGAAAGCGGGACGACACAGGTTGAAACAAAAGCGTTGCGGTGATCTCCAGAGAGATCATTTTTGAGCTGAAATGCATCTGATCGCAGGTCGCAGCGGGGACTGCGAAGTCCTTTCTGGAAGTCAGGACCTACTCCGACACAGGCATCAAACCGGCCAAATCTGCGGGTTTTCCCGCGTTCGGGTTTAGTTTGTCCATTTTTTCCGAGTAACGCGGTTTAACAAATCAACCAGCAAAAGTGCTGGCTTCTTAAGAGTCCACAATGGAGAATGCCGATCATCAGGACATAAAGTCCATTGCCCGCCTGCGACACAGACCGATAAAATTTAGCAGGCTTGATGAGGACGTAAAACTCACCTAGAGTACCCACCTTCAAGTATTGGTCCTGCTGACTCAAGTGGTTGAAAGCAGCGACTTAAAGTACCCCACCCGCCGAAATCCATCCTACCCTCGGCAACATTCGGAAAATCTCATGAGTACGATTTTGAAACGCCCTACGGCGTATCGAGAGAGACCGCGCCGTTTGACCGTGGAAGAACTCGATCAAGTTCAGCGTCTGTTTGCGACAGACGGTCTTACTTCCGTGACCAGCGAATTTGGATTTTCCACAGAACTGCAGGCATTGCAGTCCGTGGCCCATTCGCTCGGAATGTCGGTCGTCGATCTGTCGCAAGAGACAATCGATCGATCCATTCTGGAAGGATTTCCGGTTCGACTGCTGCATCGTCACGGGATTTTCCCGATCGACCGCAGTCCGTCTTCGATCCGCATTGTGGTCAGCAATCCATTTGACGTGCAGGCGGCGGACGCCGTGTCTGCCGCCACGGGGTTGTTTGTGATGACAGCACTTGCACTTCCTCACGAAGTCGCGGCTCTGATCAAGTCTCACCTTGGCGTCGGGGCACAAACACTTGATGGGTTGATGGCTGCTCAAGCTGCCGAAAACACTGACGAAGTCGAAATCCTGGGAGATCTCAACTTCGAAGAGTCTGAAGCGGCCGCAATGGCGCAACAGGCGTCTGTGGTGCGACTGGTAAATGATATTTTAACCGAAGCGGTGAACAATCGAGCCAGCGATATCCATATGGAATCGCAGGCGTCCGGAATGAAGATTCGCTATCGCATTGATGGAGTATTGCAGAATCAGCCGGTTCCCCCTGAATTGAATCGTTTTCAAGCGGCTATTCTGAGCCGACTGAAGATCATGGCTCGCCTGAATATTGCAGAGAAACGCGTGCCGCAGGACGGCCGCATCAAGTTGCGTGTCTCCGGCCGCGAGATCGATATTCGCGTTTCCATCATACCGATGTTGCACGGCGAAGGCGTCGTGATGCGTGTTCTCGACAAAGACGCGATGAAGTTTTCGCTGTCTGGTGTCGGGATGGAAGAAGACACGTGTACTCGGTTCCGTGAACTGATTCGAATGCCACACGGGATTGTGCTTGTCACGGGGCCGACGGGTTCGGGAAAGACGACGACACTTTACAGCTCGCTCGCAGAGATCAAGAGCGAACGTAACAAGATTATTACGACCGAAGATCCGATCGAGTATCAGTTGGAAGGCATCAATCAGATTCAGGTCAACCACAAGGTCGGCCTGACGTTTGCCTCCTGTCTCCGCAGCATTCTGCGACATGATCCGGACGTCGTTTTGGTCGGTGAGATTCGTGACTTTGAAACGGCGGAAAACGCGATACAGGCGTCGCTGACCGGGCATATGGTCTTCAGCACGTTGCACACCAACGACGCTGCGGGCTCCTTCATGCGACTGGCGGACATGGGTGTCGAGCCGTTCCTGATCAGCAGTACTCTCGAAGGCGTGATGGCACAGCGGCTGGTGCGGACACTTTGCAAGCACTGTCGAGAAGCCTACATGCCGTCAGCAGAAGAAGTGCCGGTGGATTTCCCACTGGTGGACTACACCGCAGGACAGCCGATTTATCGTGCCAACGGATGTCGACAGTGTCGCGGGACCGGGTATTCAGGCCGTCTCGGAATCTACGAACTCCTGATATCAAACGAAGAAATTCGAGTACTCGCCAGCGAACGGCGAGGCACCAACGAAATTCGCAAGGCGGCTATCGCCAGCGGCATGAGAACTCTTCGCCAGGATGGCTGGCTGAAGGTTGCTCGCGGATTGACGACGATTGAAGAAGTCCTGCGAGTGACGAAAGCAGAATAGAGGCTTTAAAAAAGGGGTCAGGAACCAGTAGTGCGCAGCACCCTTCGGGCCATTTGGCTATTGGTTCCTGACCCCTTTTTAAAGCCGCCTCGTTTCCATTATCTCCGCCGGGGGGGCGGCAGTGCCCGAGTTCACTTACATTGCGAGAAACATCAGTGGTCAGGATGTCAAAGGACTGATCTCAGCCGATTCGCGCGGTGACGTGATGGCGTTGCTGAATCAGCGGTCACTGTTTCCAATGACTGTGACGCCGGCGAAGCAGCCGTTGTTCAAGTTCAACTTCAATCGGTCCGTAAAAGCCGAATTGCTGGCCTCAACACTGACACAGTTGTCCGACTTGCTGACCAACGGAGTTCCCCTGCTGCAGGCACTGGATCTGATTGCTCAACAGGCCACGCACGAGCATCTCAAGGAAGTCCTCACAGATGTTCGTTCGCAGATTGCTGAGGGCAAGCAGCTCCACGAGGCCATGGGCGCTCATCGGGATGTGTTCAGCGATCTGACACTTTCGATCATCCGCGCGGGTACAGAAGGTGCGTTTTTGGAAGCGGCGTTGGAGCAGACGGCCGAGTTTCTGGAACGTCAGGAAGAATTGCGAGCTAAAATAAAAGGGGCGATGGCCTATCCAGCCTTCCTCGCCGTTGCTGGCAGCACGGTGACGCTGGTACTCATTGTGTTTTTCGTTCCAAAGTTTTCTGAACTGTTTGCACAGTTGGAACGTCAGGGCACACTGCCGATGCCGACGGTGATTCTGTTGTGGCTCAGCGATTTTCTGGGACGCTTTGGGATCCTTGTGGCGATGGCAGTTGCTGGTGGGATCACGTTGCTTCGTCGCTGGGCTCGGTCACCAAACGGACAGCAGCGTCTGGACAGTATCAAAACGAAAGTGCCGGTCTTTGGCCCGATCATGCTGAACAGCGCGGTTTCGCGATTCTGTAGAATTCTTGGGACGTTACTTCGAAACGGCGTGCCGATGCTGAAGGCGATGGAGATCAGCAGTGATTCATCCGGGAATGTCGTATTGGGGCAGGCGATTCGTAAGTCGGCGGAGAATATTTCAGCCGGCGAATCTCTATCCTCGCCCCTGACGAAATGCGGGTTGATACCTGGTAACATTATGGCGATGATCAGCATCGCTGAAGAAGCCAATAATTTGGAACGTGTTCTTGGCAACGTTGCCGATGGGATCGATAAGAAGGTCGCTCGGCAACTGGACACAATGGTGCGTCTCATTGAACCCGCGCTGCTGATGGTCATGGGCAGTGCGGTTTTGTTCGTGATTGTCGCTCTACTGTTGCCGGTGTTCGAAATGAGTACTGCAATGAGCTAAAGGAGAGAGAAATATGTATAAGTTTCAGTTTCAGCCTGTTCGCCGTCGAGCAGGTTCGCAGGATTTGAGAATTCGTAATCGCCGTAGTGGCTTCACCCTGACAGAACTTCTGATCGTGATGGCAATCCTTGTGTTGCTGGTATCGCTGATCGGACCAAGGTTGCTCGGCAGCAAACAGAAGGCCGACATCAATGCGGTGAAAACGCAAATCGGGATGTTTCAGTCCGCGTTGGAACGTTATGCAGTCGATATGAATAAGTTTCCATCGACCGAAGAAGGCCTGGCAGCGTTGGTCTCGAAACCGAGTGAGGATGGAAGTGAATCATCGTCTTCGGATTCCGAAAGTACCGACACCGCATCGGTGGATGGCGGGAGTTCTGAATCCGGCGGGACGACATGGGACGGGCCGTACCTGAAAACGGAAACTCTGCCCTCCGATCCGTGGGGTAAACAGTTTTCATACGAATACCCACCAACGCACAACAAAATCAACCTGCCGGATATCTGGTCTTATGGTCCTGACGGACAGGAAAACACGGAAGACGACATCGTGAGCTGGACAGGCAAAGGCGGAGAAGGATCCGACCAGGCATCATCGGAAGAGTAAAGAACGAGCCTCGAGCGGTTTATTATTGTCTTATCAGCCGGAACGAGCTAGTAAGCTGTTGATTGAGTCGCCACTGAGTTTACCTCAGTGGTTTTCAGGATTCTGCACTACCGGAATTCCCAGCGTTGTCGAGTAGTGCAGAATCCCGAGAACCACCGGAATGAATCCGGTGGCGGGTAAATTGACAGACTGCTAGCGTCCGGTTCCAGAGAAACCGGGAGCTAGCTCTCTGCGGCTGATTGAGTGACGCACTTCAACTCCGCTTACCGAAAACCTCGCAACACCCTTCGGGATGAATCGCAAAATATCCTGTTTTTACGTGACGGAGCACCAGGATCACGCGTTCCGGTAAAAACCATGCACCACAGCCACTCGAGACAGCGTTCACAGCATCACAATCGCAGCGGATTTTCGTTGATCGAGTTGCTGATTGTGATGGCGATTCTGGCCGGGTTGGCAGCTTTAACCGTTCCTGCAATGCGGGGTCCGTTGGACAAGAGTCGTCTCACCGCGGCCGCGAAGCAAATTCAGGCAACGTTCGCAAAATCGCGTGCTTTGGCAATTCGAGAAAGCACAGCGGTCTGGTTTCGTTATGAAATCTTTGGTGATCGCTATGTGATCGAACGAGAGCCCTCAGCTCATGCCACCGGTGTGACGGTGCTGGAGGATTCCGCAGGCACGTCGAGCACTCCGTCCGGCCTGTCGGTCGAGACCGCGACTCCGTCCAGTTCGCAGGCCGACCTCATGGCCGAAGATCTGACCGTTTCGAACATACTGCGCGAGGGACAGTTGCCGACGGGCGTCACGTTTTCGCCGCCGCCGGTTTCCGAAGACGAAGCGGCGACAGGAAGTTTGTCTGATATCAAGCAACAGACGCCAGTGGGCGGAGTCAGTCAGATTCCGCGATGGTCGGAGCCGATTCGATTTTATTCGAGCGGACGAACAACGGATCATATCATCCGACTTCAGGGCCCGCGCAACTTCTCAGTGGATGTATCTCTTCGTGGCTTAACCGGGATGGCCAATTATTCCGCACCAGTTCGCAGCATGGAAATCCTTGAATCATCGACGCCTGCCGAGGTCTCCGGGGGCACGCCATGAACTCGATATCGCGGAATTGCACAACGGAGGCCCAAGCCCCCTCCCGGACGTTGCTTCGCTCGTCCGACGTCCCCCTGACGCTTCGCTTGGGGGAGGTTGAGCCGAACGGAAAGCAATCACTTGATCGAATGCGTCGTTTTAACCCGAAACATCGGGCAGGACACGCTGCGAGACGCCAAGGCTTTTCGCTGATCGAAGTTATCATTGCTACTGCGATCCTGATGGGCAGCGCGGTGGTGCTTTCCCGACTGGCTGGAATGGGGCGCGAACAATCTCAAAAAGCCAGCCTGCATGCGAAAGCGCAGGAGTTGTGCGAACAGACAATGGGCGAACTGCTTCTGCAGATGAGGCCGCCGGAACTCCTCGAGTCCATGCCGTTAATCCCTCTGCCCAGGCCGTTTGAACAGACGCAGGAGGAATCCGGCGAGTCGAGTCTGTTTGCCGAAGCACAGGTGCCGCAGGAAACTGAACTCGACGAAGCCAATCCGGAGTGGCGTTATTCTGTCCGTATGGCGCTTCTCCCGAACCTGCCGGGTATGTGGAGTTTAACCATTGTCGTTGTCCAGGGTGATGAAACACTCGAACGCCCCGTCCGGTTCTCGCTGACTCGATGGATTTCCGGACCGCCACCTGAAGGTGCGTTCGAAGAATTGACGCGAGGTATCAATGACTCCGCTGCGCCCGATCAGGGAGGATTTCTCTGATGCTGCCGGATGTCACCACAGTCTCCTCTCGACCGCTTCGCAATCGTCGTAATGCCTACACGTTGATCGAGATGCTGATCGCGTCAGTTCTTGTTGCAGCACTGATGTCGGTCGTGTGGAGCATGATGTCAATGTACAACGGCTATCTCCGAGCGGGACAGTCGCAGGCTGTTGAACAGCAGTTGATTCGTTCTCTGTTGCTATTGCTTGAAGACGATCTGCAGAGTGTCGCAATTCCGGATATCAATCCTGTCTTGACAGCTTCGTTCGAAGCGATTGGTGAACCGGGAGGAAAGTTGACTGGCGGAGCGTCGGACGAGACGCAACTGGACTCCGTTCAACAAGTTGATCCGTTCTCGATTGATAACGAAGCGATTTCTCTGTTCACCGACGCAGTGAAATCGAAGAACGAAACAACTCTCGGCAGAATATCGCTGCTTGGAAACTCCCATTCCGTGCGGCTATCGATCGAAACCGTCACGCCAGATTCTTTGCCGGTCGCCGCGAATCCAGAAGGCCCGGTCGAACAGTCTTCGACAGAATTCGGCACGGAACCATTGAATCCTGCGACAGCCAGCAACGCCGTACAATCATTCGATGATCAGGCAGCGATTGAAGGCATGGCACCCGAAGTGCCGGAATTCAGGACGATCATCTGGCAGTTTGAACCAGTCGGTGTCACATCATCTGGTCCGTCATCGCTGCGTTCCGGGTTATACCGCATCGAGACCGAATCACAGGCACTGCAGGCAGCGCTGGGGCAGCAGGAGACTCTGGTCGAAGATGCTGGCCAGAACGACGACATGTCGGTAGACCGTTTGACGCTGGAAGCCTTGTTGTTTCCTCCCGTGGACAATCGCCGTCAGGAAACACAATCGATGTCGACCACCGACATAGAACGTGGTAACTCAGTACCACAGTTCGACGTCATTCCGGAAGTTGTTGGTTGCCGTTTCGAGTATTTCAGCGGATCTGCATGGATGACGTCGTGGAACAGTGATCAACAACAGGGCTTGCCACTCGCCGTCCGAATTCGGTTGCATCTCGTCGCTTCAGACAAACTTGAAACACTGAAACTGGCTTTCGGAGATTCGCAGGGGGCAGACACGCCGCTCGACAACGCATTGGGTTCCGCCACCAACACGAATGGTTCTGCACCCGTTTCACCTATGGATGAAAGTTCTGCTGCTGATCCCTTCAAGAGTATATCAACACGCCAGATTGAGCGAATCGTGATCCTGCAGCCTCTGACAAGTCCGATGCCGCAACCCGGCAACCTGGACGACGCGGATTCATCGCCGATCAGTGACACTCCTCCGTTGCAGGAGAGTTTTTTATGAAACCTCTGCAACAGCGAGTGTTCCGTCGTATTTGGACGGCGGCGTCGCATCTCCCAACCCCTCCCGCCGAAGGCAGGGAGGGGTCGAACCGAGCGAAGCAATGGTTCGGGGGAGGGCTCATGCGGGTTTTGAGCGAGCATCGTTCGCGGCACGCGGACACGCAAGCCCCCTCCCGGACATCGCTTCGCTTGTCCGACTTCCCCCTGACGCTCCGCGTGGGGGAGGTTGACGGTCCACGTCGAGGCGTGGTGCTGATCGTGGTGTTGGTTTTGGTTGTCATGGTTGCGCTGGCGGGTTTTGGCTTCCTGGCAGCGATGTCGACGGAATATGAAGGAGCTCGGCTGAATGGCAGCATGCTGCAAGCGCGGCAAACAATGGCCTCTGCCGAATCGACGCTGAATTGGTTTGCGGCGCGGTCGAAAAAAGAACGTGACGCGCTGGGTGGCTCGTATCACAATCCGGGGCTGTTTCGCGGTCGCGTCGTTCAGCCTCTTGCTGCGATCGGTGCTGCGCAAACGGCAACGCTGCCGGGCATTCAGGATGAGCAAAGTCTGGCGATGGATTTCACAGATGATCGCTGGCGATTCTCCGTGGTGACGATGGACATTGGTCAGGATCAGAATCCAGTACTTCGGTTCGGTGTGGAGAATGAATCGAGCAAGCTGCATCTTGCAAATATCCTGCGATGGGATCAGGCGACTCCCGGCCAGGGCCGAATCGCGTTGATGCGGCTTCCCGGAATGACGGACGCTGTCGCCGATTGTATTCTCGACTGGATCGACGCTGACAATCAACCGCGAGAGTTTGGTGCAGAAAACGATTACTACCAAACGCTCGATCGACCGTATTCTGTTGCTAACGCTGTGCCGCAGCGAATCACAGAGCTACTGTTTGTAAAAGGAATGACGCGACGACTTCTGCTGGGGTCTCAGAATTCCGATCCAATGGCTGGCGGCAACCAAAACCTGCAGCAGACTGAATTCTCCGGTGTCGATGGCAACGAAAACTTCGCCTCCGATCCAGCGGCAGCCAGTCGTGGCTGGAAACATTTCCTGACCGTCCATTCCGCTGAGCGAAATTCGAATCAGTCAGGACAGCCACGCATCTTCCTCAACAGCAGCGATCTGAAGGAACTGGGGCAGAAACTAACCGCTGTACTTCCCGAAAATCAGGTTCGTTATATTCTTTTGGGGCGAGTCTACGCATTGAAGGTATCGGCTGGTGCCGGAGTCGAACCGTCTGCCGCACCGTATTCTTCATCGATGGTTCCCGCCTTCTCGATCGCCTCAGTTGCCGATTTGATCGATTCCACGATTCAGATTCCTGCGGCATCTGGCGGGATGTTGGTACAGAGTCCGTTTCAGAGCGATAGTCCGGATTCGTCCGCGCTGATGACTACGCTCTTCGATCACGTCACCACGGACCCGGAGTCTGTCATTCGTGGACGCATCAATATTTCTACCGCGTCTGAAACTGTGCTGAGTACGCTGCCCGGCATGACTCCGGAGTTTACTTCGCAGATCGTCACGCTGCGTGACTCGCTTGAGGTTCTTCAGGGCGATTCCGTGGCGTGGCTATTATCTCGCCACGTGCTGGATGTTTCGACGTTTCGGAAGATGTTTCCGGAAATCACCACAGGCGGAGATGTGTTCCAGTGTGAAATTATTGTCCATCGCGCGATCGGAGGGCCGATGCTGAGGCAAAATCTGATCATGGATGCTGCGTCTACACCAGTGCGACGGTTACAATGGTCGAACCTTACGGAAACAAAACTGAAGTATTCGCACAAGTTGCTTCTGCCGCGATTAGAATAGTGCATCTTTTCATCATTCGATTGGCAAGCCTTTGATTTCAGTGTGGTCTGGTGAGCGGTGGGTGTTAGCCCACCGGTACTGGATTTGCGACTATAGTAACCGTCACTCTCCGAGTGACGAATGCCAAAAGGCCGTGATTGCGGACTGCCTCGCTCGGAGAGTGAGGTCTACTTTGTGAACTCGATTCCCGATGGGCTTACGCCCACCGCTCGCCGGAGCTCAATGCTTGCCGTGTCACATACGCAAAAACAACGCTGGTAAAATACTTCCTCACTGACGCTTAGAGTTACAAGAATACAAGTTGAAAAAAATTCTTCATGGCAAATCTCCTGGTCATCAATTGGAATGCTCGCACACTTCGCTACGTTCATACGGACGCCAATCGGCAGGGACGTCTGCGCATTTTGGATGCGGGCCAGGACGAACTTTCGATTGAAGGGGAAACACACGCCGCAGTTGTGACCGGGGTGCAGGAGCTGGTAAAACGGCTGAAAGCGGACAAATCGCGAATTCTGATTTTGATCAATCGTGGCTCAGTGGACTCTGCGACGCTGGCGGCTCCTCCAGCCACGGAATCAGAGTTACCTGCTCTCGTTCAGAACATGGCGGTGCGCGATATTCCGGGAGCGACGGAACAGACGCCAATCGATTTTATTGCTTTTCCACCGCGAGCCGATGGAACTCGAACGATCCGAGCGATGGCACTGGTCGCGGAAGATCACCTGCTGGTTCGGCAGTTGATTCAGCAAATTGGGACGCGATCGCCGCGAATTCTGGTCAACACCCATCCATTGCGCACGTACGTGCCGGCGGAAATGCAAAATGAACAACCTACTGGAGCCGACGCCGAGGTGGCAACTCTCGTTGTCAGCCGTGGAAATGATGTTGCGGATGTTCTGTTGTGTGTGGGCGGCCTGCCTTTTCTGTCGCGCACGATTCGACTGGCGGCAGATGTCCCGCAGGCGGAGATAAATCAGTATCTCCAGGCAGAAACACAGCGCACTCTGATTTCGGCAGGGGGCCAGATGGCTCAACCACCGAAGATTTCTCATGTTGTCATCGTCGGCAATGAGCAGCAGACCGAAGGTCTCGATGACATATTGTCGGAGCATTTTCAGGTCGGTGCGGTGGTGGTGCGGCCAACGTCTTTACTGTACGCGCCGGACTTTTCAAATCCTCTTGTCAACGTCGTCAACTCAGGCAGTTTCGCGCCTCTGCTGGGTGCGGCATTTGAGGACGCAGCCTCTATTGCACCGGCGATCGACTTTGCCAATCCTCGTCGGCCACCGCTGGCCATCAATCGAACCAGGCAGTATCTGGCCATCGCTGCTGCCGCCTTGATGGTCGTGGGCAGTGGATACTATTATGTGCAGTCCCAGTTCAATCAACTTGATGATGAGACAGCAAGTCTGGTTGCTCGGCTGAACGAGCTGAATGAGATCGTTAAAGAGACTCAGGCCAAACGACAACTGGCCGCAACGCTGGGGGCGTGGGAGAAGAACCGCATCAGTTGGCCGGATGAACTTCGTGATCTGACCAAACGAATTCCCGCCAGACCAAACCTGACCGTGCAGCAATTGACCATTTCCTCGGCGGGGACAGGCACGGCTGTTGCGACATTTCGTGGAATCAGCAAACAGCCAGAAGTGATCGCTCAAATGGAGAGCAATCTTCGCGACAAGTACCATGACATTCGCGTGCCCGGCGTGCGAGAGCAGCAGGACGGCGATAAGGTGGTGTCTTCGTTTCAGGCGACATTGACGATTCGAAAACGTCCGGTCTCCCTGTACAAAGTTGCTTCGTCCGTCGTTTCGCCAGCAGAAGCAGCCGCAGACTCAGCAACGGAGTCAGAGCCAGAGAAACCAAATGCATCGCAAGACGCTGGAAAGGTGGTTTCACAGCCATGAAACTAACTCGCCAACAGATGCTGCTCGGCGTACTTGCCCTCTTCGCTGTCGTTCAAGGCGGTGACTGGGTACTCAACACCATGATTCAGGGACCGCTGCAGGCTCGTCAGGCGAAGGTCGATCAACTTCAGGAAGACATCAAGAAGCGTGAATCACTGCTGGCCGAATCACGTGACGCGGGCAAGAAGATTGTTGCGTGGCAGAAACAGTCTCTGCCGGGGGATCCGGAAGTCACTCGCTCTGTCTATCGAAGTTGGCTGATGGGTGTTGTAAAAAACACAAAACTTCGAAATGCCACAGTGGATTCTGGTTCCCCGTCGAGTCGCCGCGCAAAGGATCGAAAAATCATCTATCGAAGTATGCCGTTCAGTATCCGAGCACGAGGGTCCCTGACTCAATTCAATGAATTTCTGTTTGAATTTTCCAGGGCCGGACTTCTCCATCAGATCACCAGCATGACACTAAATCCTATCAGCAACTCCGGCCAGTTCGATATCTCCCTGGCAATCGAGACGCTGTTGCTGCCTGGAAAGACCGGCAGTGATTTGAATTCCGGAGTATCGGATTTGCTGGCATCAACCGAATTCAAGGATTACGCTGCAATCGCCAAAGACAATATCTTTGGCATCGGGATTGATGGTGCAGATCCGATGCAACACACGATGGTCAGTGGAATTACCTTCAGCAATGGTGAGCCGCAGGTCTGGATTACCGAGCAACTGATCGACAAAGTCACGCAGGTTGGTGCCGGGGCCGAGTTCGACACAGTGGCCTTGAGCGGTCGCATTCTGGAAGTTCACGATCAGGAAGTGATTATCGAAACATCCGGCGACCGCATGCTGTTTCCAATCGGCCAGCCGTTTTCTGCCGCGAAGTTGGCATCGAGCGAAGAATAGTTGTTGCGGCTCAAAACGAATTCCGGTGCAGCAATTCCGGCGAGCGGAGGGACGTCAGTCCCCCGATGACTGAGCTCGTTCCACCATCAAGGCGACCGCTTCGCCGCCGCCAAGGCATAGCGTCGCAACTCCGCGTTTCAGCCCGCGCGACACCAGTTGATGCAGCAACGTGACCAGCACGCGAGTTCCACTGCATCCCAGAGGATGCCCAAGTGCAATGGCACCGCCGCAAACGTTGACTCGATTGACATCCAATTGGAGTTCATGCACACATGCCAGAGTCTGCGCCGCAAACGCTTCGTTGATTTCCCATAAGTCAATTTGCGACACGGTCATGTTTGATTTCTGCAGCAATTTTCGCACAGCACCAACCGGTGCGGTAAACAGTTTCTGATGATCATCCGCAAAGGAACAATGGCCGACAATGCGAAACGCCCACTCCGATTTTGACTCCGTCAGCCCGCTCTCATTCACCACCATCACCGCCGCAGCTCCGTCGCCCAGCGTTGAGGAATTTCCTGCGGTGACGGTAGCCTGATAAGCCACGGACCCTTCATTTGCAACAAGGTGTGACAAGAAGACGGGTGACAGTTTTCCCAGACTTTCCGTTGTGCAGTCTCGACGCGGGCCTGCATCCCTCACAATCAAAACTGGCTTTCTGGATTCCATGACAGACACGGGGACGATTTCCGCATCGAATGCACCGTTGTCTTGCGCGGCGATCGCATTCTGATGGCTGCGAACGGCCCATTCATCCTGCTGCTGCCGCGAAATTGTTGCGCCTTGTGCCACCCATTCCGCGACGCAGCCCATTGCCAATCCTGAATGAGCACATCGCAGGCCATCGATTTCCACAGCATCCAGAAGCGTCTGTTCGCCATACTTCCAGCCGCTGCGACCATGTCGCAGAAGATGCGGCGCGTGACTCATGCTCTCCATTCCACCCGCGATGACCCGTTGATACTCGCCCGCTCGAATAGCCATGTCGGCCAGCATCACGGAATACAACCCCGAGCCACAGACTTTATTCACGGTCACCGCACCGACTGAAGTTGGCAGACCGCCGTGAGTCGCTGCCTGCCTGGCAGGTGCCTGTCCGACTCCTGCCGGAATCACCTGCCCCATGATGACCTGATCGATCGATTCCGGAACCAGCCCGGATTGCTCGACAGTCGCTCGAATCGCGTGACCGCCTAGTTCGACGGATCGCAATGACGACAAGCTTCCCAGATATTTGCCCTGAGGCGTTCGACTGGCGGCAATGATATAAGTTGGGACCATAAAGTACTCGGCGAGCAAGAAATCCGCGCGGCTGTCGCAAATTGACGATGAGCACCATACACTAAATCACACTCGCTTCAACCGAATGGAATACCCGTATGACAGAATTCATTACCGTCGAATCGATCAAACCGCAATTGGCTCTGATCACGCTCAATCGCCCCGAACGACGCAACGCGCTATGCATCGAATTGCTGGACGATCTCTGTGCCTGCGTGAAGAAGATGGCGACTGAAAAGACGGCGCGCGTGGTGATTCTGCGAGGTGCGGGTTCTGTGTTTTCGTCTGGACTGGATCTTTCTGAAGCGTCTAATCCGGAACTAGTGCAACGGTCTGCCGAAGCGGTCTCACGTGCGCTGCAATTGATGCGTGCAACGCCGGTCGTAACAATCGCGGCCGCACACGGCGGTGCGTATGCCGGCGGTGCAGGCCTGATGGCCGCTTGTGATATCGCCGTTGGCACGACAGAATTGAAAATCGGGTTCCCGGAAGCTCGACGTGGACTGCTTCCCGCGTTGATCTGTGCCGTTTTGAGTGTCAAAGTGCGCGAAGGCGACTTGCGGGAACTGTTTCTGGCTGGAGATCCGATTGACGCAGCACGCGCACATCAGATTGGTTTGCTGCAACATCTTGTAACGCCCGACGCGCTGCTGAAAAAAGCGACCGAAATTGCAAACAGCGTACTCGCCGGTGGCCCTGAAACGATCGCCGCAACAAAGATGTTGTTGAACGACGCCTATCAACCAACCGCCGCCACATCGATCCAGCATATGCTTGATGTCCATCTAGGTGCCCGCCGCAGCCTTGAGGCGACCGAAGGACTGGCTGCGTTTCTGGAAAAACGATCGCCGAACTGGATGGGGTGAATATGAAATAGTTTTTACCCGCCACCGGATTCATTCCGGTGGTTCTCGGGATTCTGCACTACTCGAATACAGTCGCCGAAAAATTCGCAATTCTTTTTCATCAAGGCGTGAGAATTCCTCTGGATACGGTACTCAACGGGTAATAGGAGCCTGCATGTCGCCTCTGGAAACCCGGAAAAGCCTGATTGTCAGGCTGAAGAACGAGCAAAATGAATTCGCCTGGCGCGATTTTGTGTGTTCGTACGAAGGGTTTCTGAATCAGTTGGTTCGGCGGCAGGGAGTTCCGGAACGACATGTGCCGGATGTGACTCAGCAAATCCTGCTCACCATCGCGAAATCCATTGATGGCTGGAAAGACGACGGCAACGCCGCATCGTTCCGGCGGTGGCTGAGTACCGTGTCGCGTAACGTCGTAATTCGGTTTATGGCGCGAGAAAGAAAGCAGGCAGGCGGAGTCGGTGGCAGTGATCTTGTGGCAGTGCTTCAGAATATCGAACAAAAACCTGACGAGCAGCAAGTCCACGAATATCAGCATGAACTCATCGTCTGGGCCGCCGAACAGGTCCGACATGAATTCCTCGAAACCAGTTGGCGCGCGTTTTGGGCCACAGTGATCGACGGCCGCAACGTCGATGAAGTCGCGTCCGAGTTGAATGTCACTGCTGGCAGCATCTATATGTCACGGAGTCGGATCATGGCCCGGATCAGAAAGAAGGTCGGACAAGTGAATGATCAATGACTAAGGATCACTCGAACATTGACAGTCGTATTCCTCAACCCCTCCCGCCGAAGGCAGGGAGGGGTCGGGCCGAGCGAAGCAATGGCCCGGGGGAGGGCTGCCGCGAGTGGTGAATTTTGGATCAGCAACAAACCACGGAGCAGGCCCCCTCCCGGACATCGCGTCGCTCGTCCGACCTCCCCCAGACGCTGCGCTTGGGGGGAGGTTGTTTGCGAACACTTTGCTGAAGATGCAGCAGTTATTGTTCGAGCTATCCTGGGGTCCAATGACCAATGTGTCGTCTGAAATTCCAAATCAAAAATCTAAACTCTGACATCTAAAATTTCATGCCTCCCACTCACTGCAATCCCGAACTTCTCCAACGATCGCTCGACGATCGATTGACGGAATTGCAGGAAGAGCAACTCGCCACGCATTTGAATGAGTGCACAGCGTGCATAACGCAACTGGAGCGACTGGCGGCGGATGTTAGCAGTTGGGAACATGTTGGCAAAGTTCTGCGAGAAGAAACAAGCGGCGAACATGCCGCCATTCAGAACATGCGACCGTCGCTCGTCCCAAAGACACTGATTTCCGCCGACGATGATGATGACTTTCACGACTACGGACAAATCCTCAAACCCAGCGAATTCATCGTCGATTTTCTGCAGCCCGCGCTGAACAAGGAATCACTCGGACGGCTTGGCGATATCGAGATCCGACAGTACATCGGTCAGGGCGCGCATGGCATTGTGCTCAAGGGATTTCAGGAGGAACTGAATCGTCTGGTCGCCGTCAAAGTCATGGCACCTCATTTGGCGTCGGTCGTCGCGGCACGGAAACGCTTCGCTCGGGAAGCGAGGGCAACCGCGGCGATTGTGCATCCTAATGTGCTGCCGATTCTGCATGTTGATTCGAGCGGACAGTTGCCGTTTCTAGTGATGCCGTATGTGGATTGCGAATCGTTGCAGGATCGGCTGGATCGTGAAGGTTCATTGCCACTGCTTGACGTGCTGCGGATTGCCGTGCAGGTTGCGAAAGGCCTGGCGGCGGCTCACGCTCAGGGATTGGTGCATCGAGATGTAAAACCCGCCAATATATTGCTCGAACGCGGCGTCGAGCGAGTCATGCTGACGGATTTCGGGTTGGCTCGCGCGGTGGATGATGCGACCCTGACTCGCAGCGGGCTAATCGCCGGAACGCCACACTACATGTCGCCCGAACAGGCTCGAGGCGAAGGGGTAGACACACGCAGCGATTTGTTCAGTCTCGGCAGCGTACTTTATGCGATGACGACAGGACGACCGCCGTTCCGAGCCGAAACAACCTACGGCATTTTGCGTCGAGTCACCGACGATGCCCCGCGTGCAATTCGCGAACTGCATCCCGAGATACCAGATTGGTTCGACGGCATCGTATTGCGGCTGCTTCACAAATCGGCGGACGAACGATTTGAATCGGCCGATGAGATCGCTCAATTGCTGGAAGACTGTCTGGCTCATGCGCAGCAACCAGAAGCGTTTTCGCTCCCGGAAGCGGCTCAGAAATTGACATCAAAGAAATCGGTTCGGATATTTAAGAACATCAGGCGTCTGACGGCTGCCGGGATCATCGCCGTCCTCGCACTTGGATTCCTGATGATCTACCGATGGCCCAAACAACCTGCGCCATCCGTCGATACAGAAGTGAAAGCGTTACCAGAAACAACATCAATTGCCGCACCGAAATGGAACGACGGCATCGACGAAGAATTGAAAGTATTGGATTTAGAAGCGGATGAATTACTCGAACAAAGTACCCATCCCGCTCCGCCGTGATGTGTTTTTTATCATAAGGCAGTCGTCTACAAATCAAGTTTGCCCTGGAAGCTAACATGCGATTCAGGCCCTGCGGGCCGACATATCCAATGCCGGTGGCGCGAGCCACCGAGGATCGCGTGGGTCATGACAAGAAAACAAATCGGAGGGCTAACGCCCTGCCGCTCGCCTTTGACGTATTTCATCTCAACGTTTTCCCTGACAAAGAAGCAGTGTCATGAATGCTCTCAACATCAAGTCCGCGATCATCGCGACGGTAGTGCTGCTGGTCTGGTCACCACTTCTTCACGCCGTTTCAATTGACGAAGTTCCTGTTAGCGCTGAAGGAGGGCAGACTGACGTTGAACCGCACGAAGCCGTCGAGAAGCAGATAGAAGTCAATGAGCCAGAAGCCAAACCGGAACTGACATCCCCGAACCAAAAATTTGCGATCATCGCAGATAAGCCGACGACCTTCGCAGCACTCGATGCCGAAAGACACTATTGGTCCGTTGCTTATGTTCGAGTGGAAGCGGATTGGGCGAGATCTCAGAAGCTTCAGGACGATATCGAAGCTATTCGAAAGGAATTGTATTCGTTTGCCACCGACGAAGAATTCGAGGATCCGTTGCCGACTCTTGCAGACCATGTGATCGGCCAGGAGACATCGGGAATCTCGATGCCCTCGGATGTATTCGAAAATCGACTGCGTTGGATGAAGGACCACGATCTGGTGCAGTTCGTTTCGGTTCTCAGCCAAAGTTTCATCTCGGCGGACGAGTTGACATTGTCCGGATTCGATGAGATTCGAAAGAAGCTTGCTGCGACCTTTATGACCACAGAATTGTCGTGGCTGTGTCAGGTTCAAGAGACTCACGGAAAGCTGGAATTCAAGCGATGGCTTTTGGGCGGTCATCCTAATCCGCCGTTCAAAGGACGTTCTGACGCGAGACTTTGGGATGTAGCAACCGTCGCAATGCCGGTTAAGCCCACGTCTGAAGTCATCGTAATTCCGTTCTTCTGTCTTTCCAGAGACCGAATGATTCGCGAAGAGCGAACGAAGGCTGGCCATCGAGATTTGCTTGCGTTTTATCGACGTGAAAACACAAACGTGAACGCCGAGTTGGAGGGCGAGACGTTGGGAGGGAACTCCGAATTGAATTTGGCAAGAAACCCTCAGCGTCTAAAAATCATGGAGTTCAGAACTGATGGATCTCCTGAGTTTCTGGCATCGACATCTCTCTACGCATTACGGGAAACAGACGCTTCGATTCCAGGTGCGGATTCGGAGTCTGCCCTGCAACCGAACGGACTGGATACTCCTGTACCTGGAGAAGGGCTGTCCTCTCAAGCTCCCCAGAATTCAGCAGCGGGTGGTGGTAGGTTCGGTGGTGGTGGTCTCGCCGACAATTCACGGCGGGTCTACGGCAAAGAGGTGATAGTCACCTGGTCCGAGACGAACGATGAGGTCCGGGGATTCAGTCAAAAAACGGGAGACTGGGACATCATTAAGTTTGATCCGCAAAAAGAAATCGTTCCGATTGTTTCACGAAACATGGCGGCGGTTCGCTTTGGCGATTCCGTCGCGGCCTTCAGTGGTGAAAAATGTCGTTGGGATGTGATTGAGCTTTCGAAGGACTCGAAGGAATGGCCAATGGTCGATGATTCACTCGTGAAGATCGAAGACAACGCGCATCTATACACATTTGCGGCAGAGAAGGCATCGTGGACATCACCGACGGATACGACCCTGCAGCCAGCAAAGCTGCTGATGAAACTAGAAATCCGGAGTTCAAGTGACGCTGAATATTCCAGCAAATGCGGTCGTCTCCAGGAAGAGTTTCGAAAATGGAGTGATTCGCTTCCACTGTACAAGCGTAGTGATCGCCTCATAGCTTTTCATCCTCGGCAAAATGGAACCATGTATCTTTTGGTAGCACGCCAGCGCTGGGTGCCTGAAGTGAAGTCCAAAGTGGAGGAGTTATGCCGTCTTATTGAAAACTCTTATTCTGCGGACGGTCTTGAACTAGGCATTGATGTGACAACTCCAAATGCAGTTGCGACAGATCTTGAAGAACAAATTGCAGGCCTTCAAGCAAAACTGAATGCCCTGCGATCCACCACTCCGGATTCTTCGGAGGCCGCCACAAAGCAGCCCGACAAGGCGACGCTTCGCAAACAGGTCGAACAGGCCTTCGACGTGCGTCAACAATTGCAGGAACTGGAAGCACAAAAGTTGCGACTGAAGCTGCAGTTGATTGAAGCCAATTTGACCACTCGCCAGAAAAACCGCGACGGCATCATCGAGCGGCGAGTTGAAGAGTTGCTCGATCCGAATGGCAAGGCCACGGAATGGAATTCATCGGGCGATTCGAAAGATGCGGCAACAGGCGTTGCTGTAACAGACGCACCGGTCGGATTGCAGAAACCGACAGATTTGCCATTCGGCATGCCTTTAACACAATCATCGATCGGATTGTCAGGTCCATCACGTTTGCCCGCTGGGAGCGCCGAGGCAGCCAGACCTTTCCAAAAAGACTCAACCCAGACGGTAGCGACACTTCCAGTAAATGTTCAACACGCAGCCGCAGCTATGACATGGAAGCAATCATCGGAGATCATCAGTCAACTGCGAAAAGCTCAGACTGCAGTTGAGTCACGCCGTCGGCATCAGTCGCAGATGAAAGAGTGGGCCCGAGAGTATTCAGAAAAGAAAAAGAGCTTGACTCCTGGTAGCGACGAATACGCAAGAATGGAAGGCGAGATCAAGAAGTTGGAGGACGAAAATGCGCTGTTCACAGACGCACACATGGAGGACTTATTGCGTGACTGGACTCAGCCGTGGTCCGAGTATCAAACACAAGTTCGCCTGCTTCGCTTTGACGTCGAAGCAGCTCGAGCATCACTCGTGCCTTTGATCCGGAAATACGATCAAGTACAACGTCTGGTCAAGAAGGGCGCGGCCAGTGAGTTCGAACTTGAACGGGCAGGGAGTGAGATCGACCTTGCCGATATTCAGTTTCGCCGAGCCGAAGAACTGCTGAAACCCTACACCGACACCGAAAAGAACGAACCGCAACTCAACCCAGACTACAAAGCTTCGCCAGTGGTAATACCGGAACCGTTGCGTCGCTCTGACGGAACTCCCGCAGATTCAGAGGTGCCGAAATCGGAGCCCGAATCAGTATCAGCGAAAAGTGCATGGGACGAACCTCAGCGAATAAAAGAGTCGCTTCGGGCGCTGCGGAAAAATGCAGTGACAAATCAGGAGCAAGTCGCAGATATCAAAAGTCGGCTTAAGATCTACCAGACTCCATTCTCGAATTGGGAGCCGGCTGTCCGTCAGGATTTCGACGCCGCCGTAAATGCGACTCGCAAGAACCCCGGAGCGGTCGCACACACAACAAAGTTCGGTCCGGATCTAAAAGATGTGAGCGAAGCGAATCGTGATTGTTACAAAGACGCCGCTGTTATCGGAGTAACGAATCCCATTTTCTTTGACAGCGCATCAGTTCTCGCGGCGGGAACGGACCAAATGCTGGATGGTATCAGACTCGACCTTGTTCAAATGCTCGAAGAAAGGTTGGCCGAATACAGCAAGCGTGAGGAACTATCGTTGGCAGAATGGAAGGATTCATGGAGTGCATATCAGGCACGGCTGCGACTTTTCGGACTGGACGTCGAAACGGCAAAGGCATCGCTGGTGCCTCTGGTCAAGAAACTCGATCGCATGAAACAATCGACTAGCAAAGGTTGGTTCACAGAGAGCGAAATTGGGCAGACAGAGTCACAGGTCAAACTCGCCGAGATCCAGCTTCGCCGTGCCGAAGAACTGCTGAAACTCTACACCGACATCGAAAAGAACGAACCGCAACTCAATCCGGACTACCAGGCTCAGTCGGCCGAGGCGGCTTCGGATGCCGACGTGGTGCCGGATGCCAAACCGGAGCAGTGAGTGGTGTGCCCGGGCTGCGTTTGTCACAGCCTACGATCTGGAGATAGTTGTGATTCAGTACTGCTGAGAAGATTTCAAGCGGCGGGGAGGCGCGTGTGGAGTTTCATGGCTCCACCGACCCCATACGCATCACACCATCCGGGGCATAAATCGCTTAACGGCAAACCGCAGTCGTCAGCGTCTTCGTGCGATCGTGATCGCGGTCGCCTTCGGCTTGCCATTAAACCGAAATACCTTTGCGTTGGTGCTTACAAACTCTTCTTCCGAAGGCAGGATGTCGAATGTCGACAGCGTGAAAAGTTGCATCATAAGCTACTCAGCCATTCATGCGGAAAGCAGCCTTCATTCAGGAGGATCCATAAGTCAGTCCTTTGCACGCGATGTCAAGTTGCCCTCATATTACGTCTGCAATCGTCGCGGCGCGGTTGAACCGGAGATCCATGAGATGTATTCTGTGCGCAGTGGGGCCAAACTGTCTACCGACGCCAAATTTCAAATCGAAGGTCTCGACAATTGTCATGACAACCTCTGGACATTTCTGTCAGGTATGCTTGCCGTCGAGTGACGTCGGCCAGACGCGACGCTTTGCCCGGTAACCTTCTGGTGGCTCTGGCGATTTGGAGTGAGGACGGCGTGATTCATGTGTTGAGATGACCGATTTCGGGAGCACGCAGTGTATTACGCTGAACTCATTCTGCTGGTCATTGCCGCATTGCAGGTCGTATTTGCACTTCGGTTGCCAAACGATTCGATTGCTCGGAAAAACTCGCTGCGGCTGGCGGTGTGTTTTGGTGTGATCGGTTTTTCGCTGTTGATTTGGCATTTGCTGTCGAAATCGTGACAATGCTGAGACGTTTACAGTTCACTCGGCGAGGAAGATGCGTTCGCAACTGCAAACTGCGTGGATTGAGGCTGTCTTCGTTTAACCCGACCCAACGGGGAGGGATTACTGTGGCCTCGCCGTTGGCTCGGGTTAAACAGGGAGTCTCACAGACTCAAGCTGAGCCGCGTGAAGTGTAGCTTCGGTCCAGATGTCGAAATCATGTAGCTTGGGAAGATTTCGGAAATGCTCTTCTTTGTGAAATGTCAATTAAACGGAAATGCAGAAACAGAGATCGAAATGCCGAAGGGCAAATCGATAACTCTGGGAGGCGGCTTGGCAGTTGATGTTCGCCTGACGCCGTATTTTCAACTGCCTGACAATTGTGCTCGAATCTGGCACGACGATCATTGTCTCGTTGAGAATCTGACGCGCAAGACGTCCATTGTGCTGTTGAACGGTCGGCCTTTGCACACGGTGGCACTTTTTGAAAAAGGTGACGTCCTGCAGATCGGCGTAGATCAGTTCAAAATGACATGTCGGGAAGATGAAGCGTCGTCACCGCCTCCACCACAAACCGCGAAATCCGCCGATGCACCCGTTACTCCGCAAATCAACTACTCTCTCAGTTCGGCGGTCGTAAGTCCTGTTGTCACAAAGTACACTCCGGTGGACGCAGGCTGGAAACCGGCGGACATGCTCCTCCAGCTTTTCACACAACTGCCGACAATTCTTTTCGCAAATTTCCGTGCCGCTGAGATGGATCCGCCCGCAGTATCAGTGGCAGGCTCTGACTTATTTGAAACCGCCCCGGACGAAATTCGAGAAGAACATTCGCTGCATGCCATAATCAACGGGACTCCACGTGAACGTATGGAGTGGGTAAACCTGTTGAGTGACAAGGACGCGATCATCGTGGCCATTCCCGCCGGGGATTCCCAGAAATGCCTTGCCAATTCCAGGTTGTTTGGTGGTTGGTTTGTGCGTCCCAGCATTCTGGAAGTGACGCTGACACGAGGCTCAAGATGTCTTTGCGAGCAACTGCTGCGTCCATTCCTCGGCCTGGTTGTTCCGCCGGCAGAATCGGTTCCGAAGTGGCAGATCTACTCCAGCTTAAAAGGCAGTGACGAGAAGCAGTTGCTGAACGGATTCAAACCGTTGCGGCGTTAGATTGCTTCCAGGGAATCGCGATAATTTCGAGCGGATTTGGACTGGAATATCGTTATTTTGCAGTCTCGAGTATGCACGCCGGGCCTAAGCATTCGGACCGCAGAGAACCATAACTGCTCGGTTCAGATCGAATTGGGTGGAATTATTCAAAAAAGTACGCAACTAATTTCCGGGAGATCAGAAGATAGTGGCACAGGCCGGCGGAAGTGACCGGTCGTCAAGCGGTGAAGTAAAAAACAGGTCAGCGAGTCGCTGACCGCTTCCCCTGCCTGAAGGTTTTTGGTTTACAGGAGAATTGACATGCCCGCATACATGAAACTCGGCGACATCAAGGGTGAAGCAACTGATTCGGATCACAAGGATTGGATCATTATTGAATCGATGAGCTCGCCAATCTTTCGCTCGGTGCCTCCCGGTGCAAAGGATCAACAGCGAACAAAAGGCGAAACCTCCCTCGGTGATATTGTCGTATCACGACAATTGGACAAATCATCAACGAAACTTCAGGAAACCTGCGCCAACGGAACGTTCGCCAAAGAAGTGGAAATCCATTTCTGCACGACCGTCAAGAACAAGCAGGAACCGTATTTGACTTACAAGCTGAAGAACGTAATCATCAGCAGCTATTCATTCCACGGAGTGGCATCCGGAGATCCATTGCCGTCTGAGCAGATTACTCTCGGCTACACCGAAGTCGAATGGACTTACATCGTCGTCGATCCCGACACGGGCGACAAGAAGGGACAAGTTCCGGCTAAGTACAATCCTGGCTCTGGCCGCAGCTAGTTCCACGGCTACTGTCGCTTGCAGAACTTGCAAGTGCTAAGTCTGCTTTCAAAGCACGAACATTTTGTCGAGCGTCCTTCCGAGGAATAAGTCTCACAAGATGGTCGTGCTTTTTTTCGTTTGGATCAGATTTTGGAAGCGTTGGACTCTGTGCTGCCCACAGGCTCGAGATAGGAATCCGGAGATACCTGTTCGTCTTCGGTGTAGGATGCTTCGCGATTGGCTTCTGATTCTGATGGAATCATCGAATCGTTGCCGGAAACACTGTCTTCAACAGGAATTGTGCCTTCGGCGGGGATTTCCTGGGGATACGTCGATGTATCGCCGAGCATCCGGAGATCCTTGTAAACGAGCAGCGCGCCTTTTTCATAGTTGACGTTCTTCAGAGCGATTGCATATTCCGCCCGGGAGCGAAAGAACTGAATTTCTGCATTGACCAGTCTGCGCTGAGCATCCAGCAGTCGATCTGATGCAACTTCGATCCCGTTTTGTTTTTGACTTGCAAGCGCTTTGAAGTATTCGTCGGCTGCAAGATACTGATTGAGGTTATTTTGCAATGCCTGAAAGGCGCGAACTGCGTCAGCCGTGGCACCGCTCAGGTTGTTCACGATTTCGCGTTGTTGTTCTTTCAGAATGATGCGTTCCCGTGCCAGCATCAATTCCGCGTGATCGACCGCAGCGTGAGCTTTGCGATAGCCAATGGGTATTGTCAACTCGACTCCCATCATCCATTCCTGCGTTGCGCCGGTCGCAAGATTTCCGATCGACGACGCCGGAGAATTTCCGTTTTGGTTCCCTGAACCGATGAGGTCATCTCCAAAACCACGGAATCGATATCGCCCTACGGCATCCAGTTTTGGATTCACAAAATTCCTTGCGGCCAGCAGTTCCAGCTCGCGTTTTTTGACAGAAATGTTTTGTTTTTGAATTTCGGGTCTCAGCGTCATGGCTTCATGCATGCTGCTGTCCCAGTCAAAATAGACACTGGCCATCGTAGGTTCGTCCGCTGGCCGAATCAGCGATCCGTCTGACGCAGGAAGCCCGATCAACAATCTGAGGCGACGTTCTGCTGCAAGGACACCGCCTCCGACCTGCAGCGTTCCTCCAGTCGCACCATTTCGCACCTGAGTACCTGGCAGGATGCGCCCCGACAGTGCTTCGTCAACTTCTGATTTCAATTGGTAATATTGTTGGCGAGCCAGTGCTTCAGCAGCCGCATCGATGGAAATGCCATTCATCGTTGGCTTGGCTTCGTTCCACACGACAAGCGCCTGCTCCATCGATTTTTTACGGGCGTCAAGTTCGCGATATGCGAGATAAAGATCCCAGTAAGCGTTTTCCACGTTGCTCACAAAATCCGTTAGACCAATTGTGAAGTCGTGTTGATTGATGTCCGCGTTGGCTTTAGCGATGAGCACACCGTTGTAAACTCCCGGTGTCGCACCAGGGCCGGCAATTCGGTTAAACTCGGCCCCCGCCCCCTGAAGCAGAGGCTGACGAACTTCGCCTTCAATCCAGGAGTTCCAGGCGCTTGGAAACGTGTTGGCAGGCGCATTGTTTCCGTCGTAGTTGTTGACACCACGCACTGCGAGCAATGAACCCGTTGCAGTACGCTTCGACAATTCCAACTGGTAGTCGTTGAGATCCTGTTTGAAGTGAGTTGCACCACCAGCGAAGAAGCTATTATTGTAAATTCGGTTGTTGCTGTTAAAATTTGCAGACGCCGCAAGTTGTGCGTCAAATGCACTCAATGCGGATTCCATCCCGAAGCGAGGATCTGCTTCCTGAATCTGCGTCTGCAGCGTTGTTCGCATGGTTTCAGGTTGACGTAAAATGACACCACCGATTTCGCGCATTACTGCAGAATGCTGGAGCGCCTGACGCAGGATGTCATCGAGGTTTCGGTCTGCATAGGACAGATCATTCGCTGAAACGACGTCTGCCGTAATCGGAGGTGCCGTTTGACTGGCTTCATGGAATATTGGCGGGGCAGGATTGTCAATCTGCAACATAACCCGATCAACGTCCGATGTGTCGTTGCCGACAGTCTTCTGCCATGTGCGAGGCGTAGTGACACAACCGGCCGCCGAAATTGCAAAGATCAAGCCATAGCCTGCGACGCGACGTCGGGTTCGCGGCAGCAAGTTATGGAAAAAGACTCTCCAGCGATTTTGGCGAGAATTCTGTACCATGTTCGTAGATCCATCTACCTGCAATGAATTTGCGGAGTCCGTTTTACATCGTTGCAGCGGCTGGCGCAATTGCGCACGCCGTCCCGCCTGCCTTCAAGATTATCGGTTAAAGAATTGGTCTTTATCAGGGAATATACAGGTGCTATTCGTTTCTGTAGAATTGCGTTGCATTACCGTAGAGGACACGGTGAGGTAGCAGCGGTCAGCAGCAGGATCTGCCAATTGGCGGCGTAATTTGATTCGTGCATTTCGGCGGAAACTGCCTGCTTGTTTTGCGTCTACAAACGTTTCTCACTTTCATGCTAACATTCGGACGGTGGACGTTATTGTGCTGGGAGTTGCGTTAAAGCGGAGGAGCCGGTGAATCAAAACTCGCCATACACAGTTATGCATGACATATCCTCGCTGTTGGCAGCCGCCGTACATCGCCAGGAGCGCAGCAAACGTGGAACCGGGCTTGCCATTTGTCTGCTCGAAGAAGCTGCGCTGCATCTGACTACCAGATTTATTCACGTTTGGGAAAAAGACGGGGCTGCCAGGCCGAGGCTGCTGTGGAACCTTGGGCAATTACCAGTGGATTCCGATACTCCTGAGCAGGCAGTCGCAGGGATCGTTAAGCAGTACCCTGTGACATCTGCAACGATCGGAAGTGATCCGGGATCCAGATATCTTACGTCGTGCAACATCGGCGAAAGTGTTGATCTGGTTCTGGAATTCGCAGTTCAGGACAAGGTTTTTGATCATTCGCAGATCCTCGAACTGGCGGAAATCTTAGCGGACCTGCACCGACGTGAATCCATTGTGCTGTTGCGGAAAAATGCAAAGCGAGTGCATCAACTCGATCAGATTGTTGCTCTATTGCATTTGGATCTGGATCCGATCCGAGTTGCATCCTGTCTTGCGAGCGATGCTTCTGAATTTCTGGGATGCGGTCGCATTTCGGTCGCGCGAAGGAATTCTTCCACCAGTTGGGAGATTGTTGCAGCAACAGCCGTCACCTTTCCGGATCCACGTGCCGATGCGACTCGTCGGCTTTGCGGTTTGATTAAAGAGGCGTGCAAATCGCAGAACGTCGATGGTTCCGAACCGGCGATCATCGCACCATCCACAATGACTGGGCACACTGAACGAGCGAGCGGAGCCTCAGAAGTTCCGGTGACCAGCAGCCCATATCGCGTGCGTCCGTTGTCGGTATCGGGACACTGGAACGATGCGGAATGGTGTGCGGTATTTGAATGGCCTCAGGGTCACGCGGATGTGATTGAAGACGATTCGTACAATACCATATGCAGTCATGCCGCGCTCGCATTTCGCAACTGCGGCGAACATTCGAATGCTGGCCTGTTATCGACCATCAAGCGATTCCCCCGTTTAATCCGCAGTCGTCGATTGTTGATTGCTGCTGCGTCAATTTCAGCCGTCGCGGCGAGCCTGTTTTTTCTGCAGATCGACTTACAGATTGAAGTGGCAGGAAAACTCGTACCGACTGAACGTGTTTTCGTTTTCTCCCCGGAAGATGGGATTATCACGGATATCTTTGTCGAAGACGGATCGACTGTGGCTGAGGGCGACGTGCTATGCCAACTTCGCAATGAAGATCTCCAGATACAACTGGAATCTGTGGAGGGTGAATTGGCATCGACACACGCGAGGCTTGCGGCTCTCGACGCCTTGCGTGGAGATCGCAGTCTGCCGCAATCCGCGATGTTGTCAGTGGAACAGGCCGAACTGAAGGAACGTGTGACATCGCTGGAAACGCAGGCCAGAATTCTTGATGAACGGCTGGCGCGTCTGACTCTGAAGGCAACGATGGCCGGTCAGATCTACGGCGATCGCCTGCATGAAATTCTGAACGGACGACCTGTGCAGCGCGGTCAGTATTTGTTTGAACATGCGAATCCTGAATCAGGCTGGCAGTTGGACATGCGAATTCCTGAAGTGGACGTCCGCCATGTTATCAACGGGCAGGACAAAGCCAAAACTCCATTGGTGATCTCTTTCGCGGTAGAAACAGCCCCGGACAAGAAATTATCAACATCGCTGGCGAAGCTGGCTGCGTCCACCGAAATCGATGAGTACGGTCGATTGTCAGTTTTGGCAACCGCAATACCAGAACAGGCTGAGATTCTGAATCCTCGCCCCGGGGCAGGAATTGTCGCTCAAATTCATTGCGGTCCGCGATCCGTTGGTTTTGTGCTTTTTCGTCGAATTATTGAATCAATCCAGCGTCGCTGGTGGAAGTGAATTCATGTTTCTACCGTCCACGATTCTGATGCGGTCTGATTTCAGGCATCAGTGTTCTGCAGTGACCCCGGTTCTGTGTGGTCGATTCTGTACATGGCTGGGATTGATCGCTGTTTCGACTGCGGTTGCTGCTGACGACACACGTCCCGCAAACGCGATCGAAGTGCGGGACGTGTATTTTCGGGTCAAGGAATCTGCTGACGTCCCGGCGTTGGAGCGAGGACAACTGAAACGGATTCAGGTCGAACCGGGAGACAACATCGCGACGTCGCAGGTACTCGCAGAAATCGATGATGATGAAGCGAAAATAAATCTCGAACTTGTTCGCATCGACCTCGCGATTGCACAGAAACAGCACCAGGAATCCCTTGCGGTTTCCATTGCCAATGCAACCCTTACGGAAGCTCAGGAACTGTTGAGCCAGGCAAAGCATGATGCTGAGGCCAGCAAAGTGCTGGCTTCTGCGGATATCGGAATCAGGCAGGCGACAAAAGACAGTGAACTTTCCAAAACAGAATTGGAAAGAGCCCTCAATGCACGCAGGGAATTCAGTTCCAGTGTGTCCGATCAACAGTTGCTCAAACTGACACTGGCCAGAGACCATGATTTACTGAAGCTGGAAAAATCGCAACTGGAACAGTCCGTTGACAAGCTCAGAAGCCAAAGTCGTGATGCGATGGTGGCTCAGCAAGTGGCCGCTGTTCAACGGCTGCAACATGCGTTGCGTAAAGCGGAAAGTGAGAATGAAACGGAGGTTCTGAATCTGAACTCGCTTGAAAAACAAGTAGAGATCGCAGAGGTGCGTTTGGAAAGACGAAAGTTGAAAGCTCCTTTCACGGGTGTCGTTGTCGAACGTATGAAAAGTACAGGGGAATGGGTCGAAACCGGCGAAACCGTTCTGCGTATTGTTCGAATGGACGAGTTATCCGTCGAAGGTTATGTCAATGCCAACCAGGTTAAGGCAGAGAGTCGAGGAAGTCGAGTTCAGGTGGCATGGGAGACTTCGAATAATACCAGTCGAATCGAAGGGACTCTCGTGTTTGTCAGTCCGGAAATAGACTCCGTCAGCCAGCAGGTATTGGTTCGGGCGACAATTCCGAATCCTGGTTTACTCCTTCGTCCGGGCCAGCCAGCGCAGATGTGGATCGCACCAAAATGAAATCAGCGATTCCGGATGAAGAACCTGCGATTACATGGCGACTGCGTTCCGATCTGCAGATTCAGGCGGCGGATTCAGGGGCCGACGCCTCCACGTGGACAATCAAGGATCCATTGCGCCTGACCTATTTCAGTGCGGAGGCCGAAGAAATGGCCTTCTTGAAACTTCTGGACGGCACGAACTCTTTGAATCAGGTTCTGCGTCTGCTTGGCTCACTGTTTCCGGACACCGACTTTTCAGCCGACAATCTACGTCAGTTTCTTGTATCGGCGGTGAACGGTGGACTGTTATGTGCCTGCGTTCCAGGACACAGCCAGCGACTAAATGCCATTCGCAAGCGGCAGAACTCCCATGCCTGGCTGCGACGATCGTTGTCTCTTCTGACACATCGCTTTCGCGGTATCGATCCAACCCGCATTTTGTATTCACTCGATCGCCTCTTCGGCTGGATCTTCAATATCCGCTGTTTGATACTCGCCGTGTCAATCTGTGTATTCGCAGCACTGATAGTATTTACGAGACGCGAACAACTGCAGAGCGAGCTGCCGGGTATCAGCAGTCTGTTTACCGCGGCGAATCTGCCAATTCTCGTACTGTCGGTTCTGTTTGTGAAAATCCTTCACGAATTTGGACATGGTCTGACCTGCCGACACTATGGTGGAGAATGTCATGAACTTGGCATTCTGATCGTTGGAATTGTGCCATTGTTATATTGCGACGTTTCTGATTCCTGGCTGCAGCAGGATCGACGCAAGCGTATGCTCGTGGCGGCGGCGGGTATCGCAACGGAACTCTTTCTGGCTGCAGTATTTGCGGTGTTATGGTCAATCAGCAGAAATGGATTTCTCCACGCTTTTTTTTTGAATGTGATGCTGGTCTGTTCGCTGAGTACGATTCTGATCAACGGCAACCCATTGCTGAAATATGACGGCTACTATGTCGTATCGGACTGGTTCGGAATTCCAAATCTGGCTACCGAATCGCGAGCCGCAGCCATCGCTGCTGTCGACCAAATCGTTCTTGGTTACTCGAATTCACCGCTAATGCGACGTTCGTTGAGATTTCGACTCGCGATGGTAACATTTGGTGCGGCATCAATAGTGTATCGGGGGCTGGTAATAGTCACATTGCTTTGGTTCATGCATGGTACACTCAAAACGTGGCATCTTGAGTCATTGACAGGCGTACTGGTGTTGAGTGTCGCAGCGGGTTTAGCAATTGCGGCGATTCGAGGGATTCGCGAACGAATAACTATGACCAACGAAATTCCCAAGCGGCGACGTCGAGCATTTCTTGGACTGTGTGGGCTGGGATTCATTGTTGTCTGCGTTGCATGCGTGCCACTTCCTTATTCGCTTAACGCGCCGTTCACGCTGACACCCGGCCTGAGCTCCCCGATCTTTGCAATGGAAGAGGGCGAGATAGAGGCCCGTGTCCGCGCCGGAGACCAGGTTCAGGCTGGCGATATTATCGCAGTATTCAGGAATGATGGCCTGGAATCGTTGGTCGCTCACGCCTCAGGAGAATATCAGGTGGCTGTTACACGGGCCAACGCGCTGGCGACGCTGCGGTCGAAAAACAGTGAAGTGGCAAATGCCCTGCCAGCAGCCGAAAAGGCCGCACAATCTCGCAGAGCCCGTTTCGAGAAACTGCTCCTGAAAGAAAAAAATCTCACGGTCTTCAGCCCCGTCGCAGGCACGGTCTTTTCCTCGAGAAACAAGCCGCGTCCGAGGGTGCAGCAAACGGAAGGAATCGGATGGTTTGGGCAACCGCTTGATCCGGAAATTCGCACTGTCTGGATCAGTCGTCAGACGCTGCTGTGCTGGGTGGGTACAAACAAAGATCTGAGAGCGATCTGTCTGTTCCCGCAGGAAGACATTGATCTGATTCATGACGCCGCCGCCGCAACATTAACCTTTGCCTCGATGCCTTCTGCGACACTGGAAGGACACGTCACTCAACGCCGCAACATGCCGGAAACAACGATCGATCGCGAACTCGTTTTGAATAGCATGATCCTCGCGTCGTCAGGATCGAACACTACAAACGAAACGTATTTTGGTGTCGCTGTTTCAATTAGCCCGGATGATTCAGCACCACTCCCTCCGCTCTACAGCAGCGGATACGCGAGAATTCGATGTCGGCCTGTTTCACTCGCAAGTCGCGCATGGCGATTTCTGTGCCACACGTTCACTTTCCATTAGACCGGTTCGGAACTACGGCACTATGAAGTATAAGCCGGTTACTGCGGCCGCCTGGGCGACTGCGCCTTTCCAGGACCAGCCTGGCCAATAGGCCGAGCAATCAAAGCTGTGACAGGTAGGGCAATCCGGCAGTGACTGAACGCAGGCTGTTGGATGAGTTGCTGCTGTCAAGTAGGGTGTGAAGGCGATTGCTGTTCCAAAATGGACAGCGGAAACCGCCGTTGTCAGACATCCGCTCGTTTGTCCGCAGCGCTCCAGATTCGGGTCTTCGTAGTACAAAGGACGGTGCCAAAACACGTGTGCGTTTCGCATGGGGCGAGGAGCGCCGAATCTCATCGGTGTGGAGTAATAGGTTGGACCGTATTCTTCCAGGAACTGACAGGCCTTGTCTTCCGGACGTGGCAATTCGACCGTCTTCGTTTCAGAGTTTCTGGGCAGTGGCGGCGGTGATGTGCTCAATCCGTTGAGTCGGATGTTAGACATTGAATCAAACAATGAGGAAGCTCCAACACCACCTGCCATGCAGGCAGGATCAGGAGCGATGCTGGAGTAGCGATCTACCGGCGCTTTTGAAACAGGAGGAGAATTCTGTTGATATGCCACTCTATGGGTCTGGTTCGCAACGGAAGTGTGACGATGCCCGGAGTTCGGAGAAATCCGCTCGTCGTTTTCCAACAGCGCATTCAAATCATCTAAATAGCTGATTGCAGGAGTGCTTCCTTCTCCCGGAGACAGGTCCAGAAGACGCTCGTTGACAAACAGCCATTTGGCCTCACCTGGCAACAATTCACTCAATTCCGTCAGATAATTGGGCTCAGGCTTCGACTCTGTTTTGGGAAGCAACTGTTGAAGTTCTTCCAGACTTTCAACGTTTACGGCTGGCGTTTCCTGACGAACGATCTTTGTCGGTTGAACAGTGTGAAGCGTGTCAAATTCAGTCGTGATTGAACTACAATCACCGACGTACACTTCTTCGGTGACGTCAGCAGTCCGCTTTTTGATGTCCCAGTTCACGGTCGGGCAGACGTCGGCTTTGAAAGGTGAATGTGTCACATGCGATGATCGGTTTCGATCCGAACCGGGTGCAAAACTCAGATTCACTCGAACAATTTCCCGAGGAGCCGGAGGAGCGTAGGCAGTCGGCTTGCTCGCACCGTTTAGAGAATTGATCGATGGTTTCGTCAAAACCGGTTCTTCACAAGGTGGAAGAGCGACTCCACTGGGCGCGGAGATCCAGTCTGCCGGAACACTGTCGGTTTGTGCGGGTTTTTCCGTACCGAAGTGCTTTGCAACACTTTCGATGTTCCAGTTGATCCTCTCAATCTGCTGATCGGGATATGCCGCAGACGTGGGTTTCTGTCCAGGGGCCGCCAAAACCTGAGGCAGTGCAACGCTGGAAGCTGGGATTGACGAGCTATCTTGCGGGCGTTGGATACGTGATTGTCCGTACACGTCCGAAGAATGTATCGACAAGCCGCAGGCCAAAATAGCTGCAAATAACTGAATGTGAGCATTTCTTGTCCATGCACGCATTAGTGCCATCCCTGCATATAAGTTCAGTTCATTCGTGAAGGACATCCGCGACAGATTTCCCCATGTCTCGATTTCGGCTAGATCTTTG
>Ga0105047_10001628_pt1 | contig 40321 bp, 32 predicted proteins | sample MAT04_FD_78384 | JGI IMG/M metagenome (GOLD analysis project Ga0105047, IMG submission 78384) | Freshwater microbial communities from Lake Fryxell liftoff mats and glacier meltwater in Antarctica - MAT-04 (megahit assembly) | ecosystem: Environmental > Aquatic > Freshwater > Ice > Liftoff...
CGGCCTCCATCACTTCCGGAAGCGAGCCGACGACAAACGGGCGCTGTTCGGAGGCGCCGTCGGCATTCACGAGACGCAACCAGTGAACCCCGGGCGAAACGTCGGCCGCGATCGTTACCGACAACTTTCCAGGTGTTTTGCCCGGCTTGACGACGATGCCCTTATTGCTGGCCGAGGCTTGCACGGGCCAAGGATCGAACGTGCCGCTGGCGGTGATGTCGACCGACTTCCCCTGCTGACCGCCGGCGGGGTAGAGCGAGGTCAATGTGGGCGGCGCGGCACTGATTGTTGAGGCAACAAATAAAAAATAGAATGAAGGACGCATGAGCAACTCTGTATTAGCTTGGAAGTTCCAAATATTTCACGGTTCGAATAAATACGATTCTCTCGGTCTCATGAACTGCAAATTCCATATATACAGGTCGCAACAGAACATGCCGCAGTTGGAGATGTGCCTTGTCCATATCCTGAAATGGTTCGCCCAATTCACGTGGCGATACTCGCAAGCGTTCAGAAATTGATCGAAAGGCAATTAAGAATTCGGTTCTACGCCCTTCTTCGGTCGCTAACCGCTGAAGACGCCGAATCTCCGCTGAAATTAAGGAAGACATGCTGACCCGAAATTCGTCATCTTCCCCTGATGACAAAGGCATTGATCATCCTCATTTCTACTCATTGCGTGCGGGAATGAGGGTTCTCAGTGTTTTCTTTGCCTTCTTTTGCTCCTCTTCCGTGTTGATTTTCTCGAGATCTTCAAGAAGATTCTCGATGGAAACCTGAGGCTCGCTCATCAGCTTTTCCATTTCCTCTTCCATAAAAAACGCGTCGCGCGCATTGTCGAGATAGTCCTCCAACGTCTCGTCGTCGCGGATATAGAGCGTCACGGTGCGATAGGTTGCTTTTCTGCCATCCATTATTGGTTCACGCACGATGGATGTACCCTCTCGTATCGGTTGAGTCCCAAGAATTCAGGTGCAGTCGCCGTAATGGCGGACATGCACTTTCACCTTGTCCATTCTAACCGGAATCTCTCACACCATCAATTCCTGGATCGGCGTCGGGTTGCTCACAAGATGATTGGGCCGGCCGTTGGGGGCGTAGAGGATCTTGCCCGGGTCGATGCCGAGTTTCGCATAGATCGTCGAAACAAAGTTCTCGGGTGAGAGGACGCGTTCGACGGCGGCGTAACCTTTGACGTCCGTGGCGCCGAGCACGAGGCCGCCGGGAGCGCCGCCGCCCGCGAACAGGACCGACATCGCGTTCGACCAGTGATCGCGACCTGCTTGCTTGTTGATTTGCGGCGTACGGCCGAACTCGCCCAGCGCGATGACCATCGTGGTATCGAGCAGGCCGCGTTGGTCGAGATCGTGGATCAGGGCGGCGATGCTGGCCTCGAATGGCGGAATGCGCGTCTTGAAGGATTCGAACAGTTTGGTGTGATCGTCCCAGCCGCCGCTGTAAAGGGTGATGAACGGCACGCCCGCTTCCACGAGACGGCGAGCCAAGAGCGCCCGTTGCCCGAAGGCGTCGCGACCGTACTGGTCGCGGATTCGGTCAGTTTCTCGGCCGATGTCGAACGCGGCCTGGGCCTCTTTGGACGCGATTAACTGGAAGCTCTGCTGGTAGTGTTCATCTTGAGCGAGGACCGGATCGGCGGCCGCTTTATCGTTGATCCGCAGCATGCGATCGACCTGGGCGCGAACGTCCTTACGTGAGTCGAAGCGAGCCTCGCTCAACTCGGCCGGGATCGCGACGTCGCGGACACGGAAGCCCGGTGTGGCCGGGTTGTCCGCAACTACGAACGGGGCGAACTTGGCTCCCAAGAAGTTCGGCCCGCCGGAACGCGACATCGAGGGCATCGAGAAGTAGGCCGGCATTCCCGCCGGGGCCCCTTTTTCGGAAGCCACGACAGAACCAAGGCTCGGGTGGTAGCTGACGAAGGCGCCGCAACCCACGGGGATCCGCGGCGGAGCGCCGGTCATCATGTAGTGGTTGCCGGCACCGTGGTTGCCCTGGTTATGCCGGATCGAGCGAATGATGGAGATCTTGTCCATCATCGCGGCCAGGCGCTTCATGTGTTCGGAAAAGAAGACGCCCGAGACATTCGTCGAGATAGGGCTGAACTCGCCACGCAGTTCCACCGGCGCCTTCGGCTTGGGGTCGAAAGTCTCGTAGTGCGACGGACCGCCATCCTGCCAGATGAGGATGCAAGACTTGGCACGGGCGGTGATGCCGTCCGACGTCGCCTTCGCCTGGAGGAGATTGGTCATGCCCGCGCCGAGCATGCCGCCCAGGCCAAGCTGGAGACAATCGCGGCGGGTGATTTGGGAACGGTTCGTCTGCATGGTCGGGTCTCGTTCGTTTCAAAAATCTCTATGAATTCGCCATGGGATGGCGAACAACATTTCGACTGGCGATCACCGCCAACTGCTGCTGCACTTTCTGCCAACGGGCCTTATCTTCCTTGAACGCGCTGCAATTCAAGTCCGCCAAGAGAACATGCCCGGGAACTTTATCGATTCTCGAAGGTTCGATTCGCAAGCCAAGGGCGACCAACTCGCTTACGGGCAACAAGGCGACGCCGTACTTTTCGCGCTTCGCATCCGCAATAACTTCCAGGGAATCAAGCGGACTCTTGAGGCATGCATCTCGGAACAATGAAATACCATCGATCTCGTCGTTTCTCGGCAAAAAAGCTCTTTCTTGAACCGCAATCTCAAAATCCAGTTTGAAGTATGACGTCCAGATCAGTCGGATCAGATTTTCATCCAAACCGATGGGCTCGCTCTCATCCTTCATGGTTCTAGCCGCCGAGGCTCACTTCAAGAACCAAGCCGTTAACTAACTGCTTCCACTTCGTTCTTTATTTCCAGTAACTGGGAAGGACGATCGGGAAAGTCGAGGAAAACATCGGCCGAATAGGGCCCAGTGACTTCGATTTCGAGCGACCTTCCTTCTTCAAGAAGCCATTCAAACGCTACCGTGCCACCGACACCAGGAACCGTCCATGCGGGAGCGGTGATGCCTTTCGCCCGAAGGATTTTAATTAATTGCCAGGCGCTCTCAGTCAATTCATGCGTTGGTGCAGACGCTCCCTGTCCGTCCCAATCGTCTTCGCACCCGCCGTACTCCTGCAACTTCTGAAACGATTCGTCCCAGCTCGTAACAACGGACGCTCGTGCTACTACTGGGGTTCCGTTCGATGTGCCATTCGTTGCCGACGGGTTGCCTAATGAACGCGGCAACCGAGCGAGCAAATCGTGTTCATTAAGATTCCACATCATCTTCCCCTCATTGCAACATCATCTCTCGTCTCGAAAGAGCACACTCAGTCCTTGAACGTGAATTCCGGCGTGTTGATCATTGCCCACATCAAGTCTTCGATCACGGCGCGGCGGGCGGGGGCGCTCTTCAGCAGGTTCAGGCAGGTACTCATTTCATCGGACGTCGGCAGGCGACTATACATTAGAAGATACACATCTTCCACGATTTCCGCATCTGTTTTCTTGCTCGAAGCCAAGACGGCCGCCCTGCCCTTTTCGTCCGTCACCTTCTGGTGCAGTTTCGGGGCATTCATCAAATGCAGCGTCTGTACCACTGTTGAATCGAGCGTGCGCTCGCAAGGAGGGTCCTGGTTCGGGTCGGGACGTCCGAAACTATCGAGAAAAATCGACTGCAACCGGTGCGTCCAGATTTGCGTTGCCCGCGATCCGATCGGCATCGCGCCGAAAACTTCCGGCGTGCCGGAGACATCGCTGACTGCGTCAAGGATGACCTCTCCGCGTAAACGCTGGCGGTAGTGGCGGGAATAATTTCGCGTGTCAGAGGCATTGCGTTCGTTCGGCGTCGAACTCAGGGCGTAGACCCGTGAGGTCATGATCGTGCGCAACAACTTCTTTTGGTCGTATCCGTTCTTGCGAAAGTCTTCCGCCAGGGCGTCGAGAAGTTGCGGGTTCGTCGGCGGGTTCGTCGCACGTAAGTCGTCGACCGGTTCCACCATGCCCCGCCCCATCAGGTCGGCCCAGACGCGGTTGACGATCACGCGTGGAAAATAGGGATTTTCGGGGGAAACGACCCAGTCCGCGAGAGCGTCACGCGGGTCTTGTTCTTCGTCCGGCGGCGACTCCTTGCCGAAGAGCGGCTTCGGCGTCATCGTCTTGCCCGAGAGCGGATGCTTCACCGCGATGGTTTTGCCGGTGAAGAACATCTCCTCGCCGCCCGAGATCGGCGGCCCAATGCCGACGCCCTTGCGGCCGACGCGGTTGAAGAACGACGCGAACGAGTAGAACTCTTCTTGCCCGTACACTTCGAAAGGATGGTGATGGCACCGCGCGCAATCGAGCCGGATGCCCAAAAATAGCTGGCTGACCATCGTCGTGAGTTCGATCGGATCGCGCCGATCGCGATAGAGCACCGTCGCACCGTCGCGGAACGTGCTGCCCTGCGCGGTCAGCATCTCGCGCACGAACTGGTCGTACGGCTTGTTCGAGCGGAAGGATTCGCGCAGGAACGAATCGATGTTCCACACCGCTTTGACGCCGACGCGGTACGGGTTCGGCCGCAACAAGTCGGCCCACTTGTTAGCCCAAAAGTCCGCGTACTCGGGGCGTTCCAGCAACCGGTCGATCAACTTGATTCGTTTGTCGCTCGCCGCATCAACCAGAAACGACCGGGCTTCCTCCGGTGTCGGCACGCGGCCGATGACATCGAGATACGCTCGCCGCAAGAAGGTCGCATCGCTGGCTGCTTCCGACGGCGTCAGGTTCAGTTGCTTCAACTTGTCCCAGGCCAACCGATCGATGAAGTGCTCCCGTGGCAACTTCTCGTACTCGCTCGCCGTCACGGTTCCCGTGTAGGGGATGACGACCTGCGTGACCGCGAACTTGTTGAGGAAGCGCGACATGATCGCCGCTTCGCCCGGGATGGGGCCTGCTTTGATCAAACCATCGGCGTCGACAGCCGCGTAGACGGCCTCGTTCGATTGATAGGTCGATAGCGATGTGACATCGCGCTTCGTGCCGTTGCGGTAGAAGGCGGTCACCTTCAAGGGCAGCTGTTCGTTGAATTTCAGCAGACGTTCGGTCGGTTCGACCGCGATTCGTTCTAACTCGGGATCATTTTCAAGCCGCCGCACCGCACCCTGCCGCAACCAATCGAGAAGGATCTCGTACTTGCCATCGCCGGGAATTAACCGCTTGCCGCCGCCATGGGACACCTGGCCTGTACCTTTGCGAAGGAGCAAACTCTGCTCGGGCGACGAAGGAAAGACCCGCCGGCCACGTGCTTCGAGGGCGATGGCCGCATAATCGAAATCAGGATCAAACGCCAGAATGGAAAGCTGAAAACCGTTCTGCCCATGCTGTTTGCCGTGGCAGGCGCCGGCATTGCATCCGGCCCGCGTCAGCACGGGCAACACGTCATTTTCGAAGGAAGTAAGCCGAGACGCCGGCGCAGCCGCCCAGGTGGATGAGGCGAACGCCATGAGTGCGAGCAGTCCGGAGAGAAAACGCATAAACTGGCCCGGAGTAGCGAGGAGAGAGTTCGGCAGGTACTCTGAATTTACCCGATTTACCCGGAAGGTACAAGGGGTTGCCCGTCAGGTTCCCATCTTCGCGATCCCCAGCGCCTTGTCGGCGATGTCGGTCCGGAAGTGCATTCCGGGGAATTTGATCTTCGCGACCGCCTCGTAGGCGTTCTTTTTCGCGGCCGCCAGCGTGTCGCCCAGTGCCGTCACGCCGAGAACTCGGCCGCCGTCGGTCACCACTTTCTTGCCGTCGAGTTTGGTGCCCGCGTGGAAGACCTTCACGTTCGGCAACGCGGCCGCCTCTTCCAGACCGAGGATGACCTTGCCGGTTTCGTACTTCCCGGGATACCCGCCGCTGCACATAACGACGCAAACGCTCGGCCGTGGATCCCAGACCACCGCCGACTCGGGCATGTCGGTCAGCTTTTCGTCGATCACGGCATCGAAGATGTCGAGCAAATCGCTTTTCAACCTCATTAAAAGAGGCTGCGTCTCGGGATCACCGAACCGGGCATTAAATTCGAGCACGCGAGTGCCTTGATTGGTCAACATCACGCCCGCATAGAGAAGCCCCTTAAATGGGAACCGCCCGCGTTTCATGGCATGCACGGTCGGGACGAAGACCTCCGTCTCGATCTCCTGCATCAGCTCCGGCGTGCCCTTCGGGGCGGGACAGTACGCGCCCATGCCGCCGGTGTTCGGCCCCTTGTCGCCATCGAAAATGGCCTTGTGGTCCTGCGTGGCAGGCAACGGCAAAATCGCCCTGCCGCTGACGAACGCCAGCACGCTCAGTTCCTCGCCGTCTAGCCGTTTCTCGATGACGATTTGCCGGCCGCATTTCGTGCCGAACTCATCCTTGATCATGATGCGTTCGACGGCCTTCTTGGCTTCCTCGTTATTCCTGCAGACGAGCACCCCCTTGCCGGCCGCCAAGCCATCAGCCTTGACGACAACCGGATACTCGCGGGCATCGACCCAGTAACGGGCCGGGTCGGGATGATCGAAAATCTTGAACTCGGCCGTGGGCACGCCGGCATTGCGCATCAGGGTCTTCGAAAAAACCTTGCTCCCCTCGATCCGCGCGGCGTCCCTCGTGGGGCCGAAGACGCGCAGACCTTCCTTCTGAAACATGTTGACGATCCCGGCCACGAGCGGATCCTCGGGACCGATAATGGTCAGGCCGATCTTCTCCTTCTTGACGAAGCGGATCAGCTTGTCGAATTCGTCGACGTCGATCGGGACGTTGATGCCGTCGAGCCCCGTACCGGCGTTGCCCGGGGCGCAGTAGACCTGTTCGACCCGGGGCGATTTCTTCAACTTCCAGACCAGCGCGTGTTCGCGCCCGCCCTTGCCGACCACCAGAATTCTCATGCGCTCTCCGCCAGGAAACGAGGTTATAGAATCTTTTTATACGGTTCGCGGTTCGAAGGAGAACGCGTTCCCTCTCTCCCGCTCAAACTCGTCGCCCGACGAACACAAAAGGAGGCCAACCATGTCCAAACCCGATCTCGATCGCCGAACGCTTTTGCAAGGCGCCGTGGGCACGGCCATGATGTCGCCACTTGTCGCCGCCGCGATTGACAGGAAGACGGTCGTGAACGAAAAGAGCAGGCAAGCAGTCGTCCATGGGAAGATCAAGCAATCGGTCGTCTACTGGTGTTTTAGCTCAACGGGCGACAAGTGGGACATCGACACCACCTGCAAACACGCCCTCGCCCTCGGGCTCAAGTCGGTCGAGCTGGCCGGTCCCGAACACTGGCCGACGATCAAGAAACATGGCCTGATTTGTGCGATCGCCGGCAACGGCATGCCCGGGCCATCGTTTGCTAAAGGATTTAACAACAAGCGTTATCACGACGAAGTCATCACCCGAACAAAAAAAGCGATCGACCTGTGTGCCGACGCCGGCTTTCCCAGCGTCATCGCCTTCACCGGGTACAAGTGGAAGGATGCCGACGACGTGAAGAGCGGCGAACTGACGCTGGATGAAGGCGCCAAGAACTGCATCAAGGGCCTCAAGGACATTGCGATTTATGCGGAGCAGAAGAAAGTAACCATCTGCCTCGAACATCTCAATTCCCGCGACGGCAGCCACCCGATGAAGGGCCACCCCGGCTACCAGGGCGATGACGTCGATTATTGTGCGAGCATTCTGAATGCGGTCGGCTCGCCACGGGTGAAACTCCTTTTCGACATCTACCATGTGCAGATCATGAACGGCGACGTCATCCGCCGGCTGGAACAACACAAAGACCTCATCGGCCACATCCACACCGCCGGCAACCCCGGCCGAGGCGAACTCGATGACAATCAAGAAATCAACTTTCCGCCCATCATGCGAAAACTCCTCGACATCAAATATGAGGGCTACGTCGGCCAAGAATTCATCCCCACCCGCAACGCCCTGGCAGGCCTAACGGAGGCGGTGAAGCTTTGTGACGTGGGGTGACGGGGGGGATGCAGGATGAATTAAAAGCGGCGAAGCCGCGTCTTCTCCCTCTCCCCCGCTTCGGGCTGACCATTAACCATATGTTCTCTTCGAAAGACGACTTTTTGCCTTTAGCCCCGTTCACGGGGCTAAAGACGGTCAACACTCAAAAAGCGAGAAGTTTTAAGGTAATTGTCATCCCGAAGCGGGGGAGAAAGGAAAGGCTAGTGCCTTGTCACATCCAAATCGTCGGGTAGCCGCATTCGCCAGAATGCGGGAGGCTTCCGAAAACCCGCGTTCTGGCGAACGCGGCTACGAGGCCAACCCGAAAATTCAGCTGTGACTGAGCACTAGGCTTCGCGGACTGTTTGCGTCACTCGGCCGCAAGACCCGCTGGCAGAAGAAACTCCGCCACTGTTTCTGGCACTAGACATCGTCAAACTGCCGCATCACCACGTCCGTCAGCCAGAGACCAGCGCGGATGAATGGAATTGACGCCATTTGGACCAAATCGGTCCATCGCTTGTCGAATAGGTCGCTGATATGCTCGAAGAATCCAGAATCGCCAGTTTCAGGTCGGAACAACGCGGGTCCAAAGCCGAGCAGACCCTTCGCAGTCAACGCGACCCCAGCGGTGAAGGCCACCATCCAAAGCTTGCTATTGGTCGGCCGAATGGAAAGGTAAATTTCGCCCTGCGATGGCTGACCATCAATCATGAAAGTGTAATCAAGTCGCACGGTTTGCCGTAACGTCGGGTTGTCGAGAACGGTAATGATGAAACGTGAAGCACGGCCATCTTTGGCTACGTTGGAGACCTCCACCCGTCCGGCCGCAGGCAGCAATGTGACGTTCGTGGCATTTGAGTTGGTGGGAAGTATGGTCACATCGTAGCGTGATTTTCCGCCAAACACCGGAAAAATGCCGCCCTTTGAGACGACTTCCAACACCTCTTTTTCCGGTTTGATCGTGATCGTGTCTTTCGTGAAGTTCCGTGGCTCAAGAAACCGAAATTCGGGAATCGCCTGATCAATCTCCGCCTTTTCGGGAATCTTCAACGTCCTCTGTATTTGAATCCGTTCACCTTGGCACGTCGCGGCAAAATTGATGTCGATTTCACTACCCAGCATGACCATCTCATCGCAGAATCGTGCGACTTGCTTCATCAGGGGAAATCGTCGGCGTGTCACTCCCGACCGAACTTGATTTTCAGGTCCCATCGTCCACTCGACATCCTTCAGTTCGTGTTCGCCATAGTACTTCATCGCGATTTCGAGCTTCACCGCAGCGCCGTACTGGCAGATACGTGCAACCGAAACGTCAAGCACTTTGGTTAAAGAAGGGACCACGCGAATCTGATGCGAAGGGAGCGACAACACCTTTCTCAAATGATCGGGGCCGTTCACGGGATCAATCTGCATTTCGATGAGATTCGTATCCTGTAAACCAGCATCATGAAAGGTAACATCGACTGCCAACGTGCAAACCTCACCTGGTTGTAAGATGAGTTCTCTCGGAATCATTGATGTATCGAGGCCGACACGTTTCTGATTTGATGTTTGCAGGGAACGAATGGCCATGGCAAACGACCGATCGGGAGGACATGTCACCGTCATGCGCAAGGTGAACTTCTCACCCACGGGAACTTGGCGAGATGGTTCGATCAATTCCGTGAGCAAATACGCTGGCATCGATTCCTCCTCGCTCAGGACTTGGCAGTCTCAATGGAGTCTGTAATGTTTTCGCTCCGGGCATCAAGCCGTTCGCGGGCCAGGAGTAGAAGCTTGCCGAGAAAGGTCTTCTGAGTTTCGCCGTTCAAGGTTTCGATGTAGTCGCGTTCTTGCTCGGCATTTTGGCTGTAAGTCGCGGACTTACCCGACAATTCCAACAAGGCCCGAAAGGTCGATTCTGTTTCAACTGGTGAAAGCTCTTTGTGGAATTGCTTCGTGTAGGCAGATGGGGGAACCCAGTTGATTGATTGAGGGCGCACTACCATCAAGAAATTGCGATCCTTGTTTTTCTCGTAGAGGAGGTGTTTGACCAGTTGATCGCATGGGTCTTTATAGTTATTACCGACACGAGCCAAATGAATGACAACGCTCATGGATTCATCCAACTTCTCGAACTGAAAACTGAATATCGGCACATTGTTGAGCTTGCTTCGATTGCGGCTTTTGATGCGGATGCCGTGGAATTCGCAAAGGACGGGGCCAACTTCGTCGAGCAACCGCTCGACAGTATCCAACGTGGCAGCCGTGTAATCCCACTCGGACTCACGCGTTTCACACACCTTCAATTCATTTCGGATGTAGAGGTAGTCAAGGCGGGCACCGATGACCACGTCCTCTCGCAACTTTCGACGGAACGCTGTATCGAAATGAACCAGCGAATCGCGAACGGATACATTTCCGGCTGTGTGCTTAATCTCCTCGATTGAGAAGGGGATGTGCGTGTTAGAGAGCGCCGCATATTGTTTCAAGAGTTCGGGATCGTTCCCGAGCCAGGTCTCGATACGACTGCGGTAGAGTCGAAGGAGTTCCGTTTCAGTGGGGAAAGGGAGCACCATCTTATCGTCCATGATGATGCGATCGCGAAACTGACGCTCCATTTTGGCATGAAGCTTGTTTCGTAACGAAAGCGTCATCGTAAAGAAGACAACAACATTCGGCAGCGAGTTGTAAAGCTCGCTGAGGTGCGCGAAGAAATCCGGCCAATCGTTTTCGTTCGTAAATAGCTCGTTGAGGCCTTCCGACTGGTCGAACGTGAGGAACAAGACTTTGGGAAGGCACGGAAACTTTTCCGTCGATAGCTTTGACGAGACAGTGGGCGAGAAGAGGTGCGCAAGCAATTTGATCGCTTCGAATTGACCATAACTACGGTCAGTCAGTTCGTTGACACCGAGCCGCTTGGTGAAGTAGCTGTTATCGGCACGGCCACGAAACCAATGCAGCACGCGCTCACGAGCACTGATCCCGCGTTCATGCGTATCTGGGAAGAGATAGCAAAGCAGGACGCGCAACGCATAACGATGCAGCGGATTCGAGGGCTCGGCCAGAAAACGATTGCAGACGTAGTCGCCGAATTTGATTTCGTCGAAGTAGGTGAACACCGTGGGGTCGCGGCTGTCGGCTAAACTAGCTAACGAATCGCGAGATGGGGCACGAAACCAGCTCAAACGTCGCCCGATCCAACCCAGTTTGCGAATTGTCCAACTACGTTGCTTTAGGAGCGGACGCCAGGCGACCGGATCCATGAGCAGGTGATCCACCGCTCGGAATCCAATGGCCTGGATCCTCTCCAATAGTGGATGTTTCTCGGTCGGAGATGGCGCCGTAAGCGCTTGAATCACCCAATCGAGTAGCTGCGACTGGAATTCTTCGATTCGCCAATGGTTCGAACCGCCGACGAAAATATAACCAATCTCATCCTGAATCTCTTGCGGTCGGAACTTGTTCAGCGTGTGGGTTTTCCCGGTTCCTGGATCGCCTGCGAGCAGCAGCACCTGTGACTTGCTATTCCCGCGCACGGTTTCGATCGTCTCGCGAATGCGACGACGAACTTCTTCATGCAGTTCAGCGACATCACCATCGTCAACAGGACTACCTGTTACCGTGGCGACGCGGACATCGAAAGGCGAAATATTGCCAGTCGAGTCAGGCTTCGGCATCTTCAGCTTAAACGAGCGAAGGACATCCAGTTCTTCGAGCGACCAGGCGGGATTGCTCATGGCGAATTATTTCCAACGAATGTAATAATAGAGACGGTCATCGCGCTCAATCGCCAGATGACGATCCTGGGCTTCCGCGACTTCGTTTAGCTGGCGTAGTTCGATCAACCATTCACCATTCAGCGCTTCGAGTTCCGCGTGAAACGCTTCGACCGTCAGACTCGGGATCCGCTCCAGCGTTTCGTAGTAAAGCCGTCGAAGCTCAACGATCTTGTCGCGGAATTCAACGAATTTACAGAGGTAGTCGTATGCTTCTCGAAGTGTCGTTCGGAGATCAGTGGTTGGATGTGGCAGGGGAGAAGGCGGCGGAGGCGAAGGCGCAGACGCAGACGGTGGGGGGACGACAACCCCTAATTTCTCCCGCAAAGCTTGCAGTAAACCATCCACATTCGCGGCGCCCGCGTCGATCAGTTTGCGTGCACTCGTCAGCAACGACGCAAACGACTTTTTGTTCGCATCAGTCTCATACCAAGGGAGGATTGGCACGGGGAACTTCGCATAAGTGAGCGACTTGCCTTTGCCGTGCGGATGAAGCTTACCGGATTCCGTCAACCCCTTCAGCGCCTTGTTAATCGCAGCCGGGGTGGGAGAACCGGTCAGGTGGGGAGTAAGATCGGCTGCATTCTTCTTGTCGCTATCCGAAATCAACGCAAGAATCTGTTCGTCAAGCGGCACCACGATCGGTTCGGGGAACCTCGCATAGGTGAGCGACTTGCCCTTGCCGTGCGGATGAAGTTTACCTGATTCCGTCAACCCCTTCATCGCCCTGTTAATCGAAGCTGGAGTGGGCGAGCCCGTCAGGTGGGGAGCAAGGTCGGCAGCGTTCTTTTTGTCGGTATCCCCCATCAACGCAAGAATCTGTTCACCAAGCGGTATCTGGATTGGTTCGGGAAACTTCGCATAGGTGAGCGACTTGCCTTTGCCGTGGGCATAGAGTTGGCCGCTTTTAACCAAGCCCTTCAACGCCTTGTTAATCGCGGCGGCAGCGGGCGACCCGGAAAGGGCCGGAGCAAGATCATCTGCGTTTTTCTTGTCGGAATCGCCGATCAGACTAAGGATCTGCTCTGCAAGAGGCATCGTTTCGGGCACTTCGGCATCTCCGTCGATGTGGTTGAGAATTTGGAAACAAGCATGTGATTGAGCGAGCACCTATATTTCCGCTCGTTAGACTATTAAGTGCCCTTCAGAATTGCCATTTTTTTCCTTGACCAGCGGATGATGTGCCCGGCCAGAAGCCTCCACTTCCGTTCCCAGCTCCCCCCCTTTTTCCTTTGCACCCTTGCATTGCATCGCATCCATTGCATTGCAACCCCCTCTCGGTGAGACGGTGCAACGAGAGGAGGGTGCAGGCATATCGCATTTGCGCCCAAACCTTCAAACAAATGTTATTTCTTCTGGTTTTATGTTTCTTCTGGGCAAATAAATTCTTCTGGCGCGGGGTGGGTGGGCCAGAATAAAACCGGGGGTGGGGCCTCGTCCATTCGGTTGTCCGTCTGCGGCTGGCGACAAAAAGTTGGTCTTTGGGTAACCGTTTGGCGGTTGCTGCCATGTAATGGTAGATGAACCATCATTTTGGGGGGCTGATGGCGGAAAATCGTGACGACTATCTGCTTGCCGGTGTCATCGCTCGGGCTCGGGCGGGGGATCGCTCGGCGTTTGAAGCGATCGTTCGGCATTATCAACGCCGGTTGCGGTCGTGGCTGGCCGTTCACTGCCCGCCCGGCGGCGATGCCGACGAGGGGGCCCAGCGGACGTTTCTCGCGGTCTATTCGCGCCTGGCCGAGTTCCAGGACGGGACCAACTTCGACGCCTGGCTGTTCACCATCGCCCGGTTCCAACTAATGACCGAGGCCACGCGGTTGCGTCGACAGGCAGACTATCATGCGCGGTTCGCCCCGGACTTGCTGGCCCGTGAACTGGAACTTCGTTCTGGGGAGCCGGATGCTTTAACCGCGGATCGCCTGCGCCACCTGGCCGCGTGTCTGGAGCAAGTTCCCGAACGCGACCGTCAGGTGCTGGACTGGCGATACCGGGAGCAATTGCCGATCGAACAAATGGCGTTGCGCGTCGATCGATCGACGGCGGCGGTGAAGAAACTGCTCTGGGTGTTGCGGCTGAAGATTCGGGAATGTATCGATACAAAAATGGCCGAGGGGGCCTGAGATGGCGTCGGAAGATCGATTCGCGGAACTCTGGACCGACAACCTCGAGGGCGACCTCGACACGGCCGGCCAGGCTGAATTGCAAGCTCTACTGGAAGGCGACGCGGCGCTTCGCCAACAAGCAATCGATCTGTTGCAGACTCATCGTCTGCTGGGTTTCGCCCATCAGGATCGCGTCGAGGTGGGCGAGGCGTTTGTTCGTTCGACCGTCGCCGATCTGCCACGCAGCGACGGCGAGTTCGTTCATTCGGTGATGAACTACATCCCGTCTCCCGTGTCGGCCCGACGCTTCCCCATGAAGATGCTCGCGGCCTTGGCTTGCGGGCTATTGGTGGGCGTGCTTGCCACCTCCGCGGCGTGGGTCTACGCCAAGTCGCGTTCTTCGGACCTAACGGGACTTGGCGTCGTGCTGATGGATGAGGGGTTCGAGTCCGACTTGGTCCCTGCGGGGACAGGCATGCCCACGCAAGCAGGCGGTTGGGCCGGCGATTATTGCGAGCTTGTCGGCGAGCATCAGCAGGTTCGGCCCGCGAGCGGACGCCAGATGCTGCGTTTCCTTCGCGCCGACTATGAGAACAAGCCGAACGCGAAGGGCAGCTATGTCAGCGACATCTATTACCTCTTCGACATACGGCCATACCGCGCCAAGTTCGAGGATGGCGGCGGCGTGGTGCAACTGTCCGCCGGCTTTAATGCGGCCACGTTCCCCGAGTACGAGAAATACCAGTGTTCGATTTCGCTCTACGCTCTCGATGCGGAGATGGCGACCAACGGCTCCATGCGAAGCGACAACGCCCTGCAGACTGATTCATTGGCGTACGCACGGGCCAATCGCTTGTTTTTGGATCGCCGGCCCGAAACCTGGCAACGGCTCGCCGGTGAATTGCGGCTGCCGCCCAACAGCGACTTCTTGTTGGTGCGCATCGGTTTAAGCCATGCCACAGCCGCCCAGCGCCATCTCGATTTCCCTGGCCATTATCTCGACGACGTGCGGATGGTGCTCACCCGCCGCTCTCCCCTGCCCTGAGCATCGACTGTTTCACCGATACGTGACATGCTGGAAAGGAACATGCCTTGATCCGCAATACTCTCCTCTTGATTGGCTGGTTGTCGACGACTTCGGGCGCCACGGCGGCGGATCAAGCCCGCGCTCAGATGCCCGAGCGCCATCGCGAATTTCTGCAAAACCACTGCCAGAAATGCCATGACGCGAAGGTGCAGAAGGGCAAGTTCCGTGTGGACGATCTGCCCTTTGCCATCGCCAATCTCGAGACGGCCGAGCGCTGGCAGAAGGTGCTCAACGCCTTGAACTCGAATGAGATGCCGCCGGAAGATCAGAAGCAGCCGCCGAACGATGAGAAGGCGAATTTTCTTGATGACCTTGCGAACGTAATGGTGACGGCCCGGAAAAGTCTCGGCGATCAGAAAGGCGTCATCACCATGCGACGGCTGAATCGTCGCGAATATCGGAACACGCTGAAAGATCTGCTGGGTGTCGAGATCAACGTCAGCGAACTGCCGGGCGACGCGGGCAACGGAGGTTTCGACACATTCGGGTCGAATCTCTTCATGTCGAGCAATCAGTTCGAGCAATACCTGGCTCTCGGTCGCGAGGCATTGGAGGAAGCATTCGAGAGACAGGCCGCGGCAGGCGTCGCCAAGAAACTGCGCTTCGAAGGCGAGGAATCGTTACCGGTTATTACCGCCTACGTCAAAGGCGAATTTGATGCCACCGAACGCGGCACGAAATGGGTTGCGGCCGTGATGGCCGCCGTCAACCGACCGGAGAACAAAGAGATCGTAGCCGAGCTTCGCAAGACCGCGAAGGACGATGCTTCACTCCGCCGTTCGTGGGCCAAGATCCCCGGCGCTCCCTCTCCGGAATCGTTCGGTTTCGCCACGGGCGAGAACAACGCCGACAAGGCCAACCGGGCCGCCAACGTCACCGGCAGCCACCCCTTCTACAAGTATTATCTGCAACTGCCCAACCTGAATAAGGGGGCCTATCTCACCATCGGGCAGCAGGACTACGTCAATTCCTGGATCCGGATGCTGGTGCCGTTCGGCTGGCCCGTGGGCGAATACACCGTTCGCATTCGCATTGCCGCGACTGATGATTCCGTACCGGAACGGCGGTTCCTGGAATTCGGCATCAATCCCCGGCATGGGCAGGTGCTGAACACTTACGAGATCACCGGAACGATGGCCTCGCCGCAGACGATTGAGATTCCCTGGACGCTGACGCGGAAGCATAGCGATCGCAGCGACCGCACGCTCTTCATCCGGGAGAAAGGGACGGCCGACCACATCGATCAAGTCCGTCGATTGGTCAACGAAGCCGTCAAGAAGAATGCAGTCGGACCGCCGGTCGCCCTGTGGGTGGACTGGATGGAGGTCGAATACAAACCGGTGAACGCCAGACCGTCGGCCCTTGGCCTCGCGGCTCTCGATATTCCGCTGGATGACAAAGCCGTACCCAAGTCAGCGGATGTTCGTGCCGCCCTGGAACGATTTTCGGTCGAGGCGTTCCGTGGCCTCACGCCGACGAAAGTCTACATCGATCGGTTGCTGAGTATTTACGAAACACGTCGCCAGTCCGGCGATAAGCATGGCGTGGCGTTGAAGGGAACGCTGGCCGTCGTGCTGGCATCGCCAATGTTTCTCTACTTGGCCGAGCCAGCGGACGACAAACGGCGAGCCCTGACCGATCTCGAATTGGCCACGCGACTCTCATACTTTCTGTGGGGTTCGCCGCCTGATGTCACTCTCCGCGATCTCGCCCGTCGAGGTGAACTGGCCAAGCCGGAAGTTCTTGCCACGCAGACGACCCGGCTTCTCGACGATCCCCGTTCCGAGGGATTCGTGACGGGGTTTGTCTACCAGTGGCTCGGCATGGACCGGCTCGACTTCTTCCAGATCAACCGAGCCTTGTTTCCTCGCTTCGACGACAGCGCGAAACTGGCGGCCCGCGACGAGGTCTACGAGACGTTCACCTACGAACTGAAGCACAACGCCAGCATTCGCGATTTGCTGAAGGCCGACTATGTGGTGATCAACAGCGTGATGGCGAACTATTATGGCCTCCCGGGCGTGAAAGGCGATGAATACCGCAAAGTGACGCTGCCGAAGGATTCGCCTCGCGGCGGCCTGCTCGGCATGGCGGCGATCAACGTCATGGGCGGCAACGGCGAATATACCAGTCCGGTCGAACGCGGCGCCTGGGTGCTCCGCAAGATGCTCAACGAGTCGCCCCCGCCGGCGCCGGCAAACGTTCCTGCCATCGCACGCCTCGCGGGTAAACCACTCACGACCCGCGAACGACTGATGGCCCACCAGGAACTGGCGCAGTGCGCCAGTTGCCATCGCAAGATCGATCCGATCGGTTTCGGCCTGGAGAACTTCGATGCCGCCGGCCAATGGCGCACGCAGGATAGCTACCAGGTGATAAACTCCGACGGCAAGCCCGACCGCAACATCCCGAAGAAGACCTGGACGATCGACCCCGCCGGCGCCCTTCACAAAGGCCCCGCCTTCAAGAACTACTTCGAACTGCGCGACATCATCGCCGCGAAGTCAGACGCCTTCGCCCGCGGTTTCAGCATGGCACTCTTCGAATACGCTCTTGGACGTCCGGTCGGATTTCACGATGAGTCCCTGATCGACGACATGCTTCGTCAGGCGAAAACGAAGGATCTCGCCATGCGCGAGTTCATCCAGACACTCATTCTCAGTAAAGAATTTCGAACCAAATAACTCGTGGGAATATCAATCGTGAACACACTCCCTTCTCGCCGTGTATTTCTTCGCTCCAGCACCGCGACAATCGCGCTGCCGGTGCTGGAATCGTTCGGCTTCCGGCGATTCGTCTCGGCCGCGTCGGCCGTGACGCCGCCGAAACGAATGGTCTTTCTCGGCTTCGGCTGGGGCATCACCGAGCACACTTGGTATCCTGATCTCGCCCGGCCGGGCGCGGATTACAAGTTGCCGCCGGGCCTTGCTCCACTCGCGAAGCACAGGGCCGATTTCAGCATTGTTCAGGGTCTTTGCAACAGGTTCGCCAACGAAGGCCACTGGGGCAGCACGATGTGGCTGACTGGCGCCAACCGTTATGCGGAACCTGGGCAGAGTTTTCATAACAGTGTCTCGATCGATCAGGTGGCCGCCGCGCAGTTTGGTCTTCACACCCGCTTCGAGTCCCTGCAAATCACCGGCAGCGATAGCGCGGGCGGATCCGGCCACGGTCCCGGGCTCTCACTCGCATGGGATGTGCGCGGCAAGCCGATCGGCGGACAGAACGGGCCTCTGGAACTTTATCGCCGGCTGTTCTTGAAGGACTCCACTCCGCTCGAACAGCAGAAAGCGTTGCTCGCACAACGTCGCAGCGTTCTGGATACCGTGAGCGATAATGCGCGCGATTTGAAGAAGGGATTGAATCAAACCGACAACTCGAAACTTGATGAGTACTTCCAGGGCATCCGCGACATTGAAACACGGCTGAGCAAGGAAGAGCAGTGGCTTGCCGTGCCCCAACCCAAATCACCTGTTCCTGAACCGAAGAGCCTGATCGCGGGGCGAGAAGAGATCAAGCTCGTCTACGATTTGATGGTCGCGGCAATTCAAACCGACAGCACGCGCATTCTCACCTATCGCCAGCCGGTCAGCACGTTGCTGACGAGCATCGATGTCAAAGTCCACCCGCACGACATGAGCCATTACCATGCTGTCCTGGGGGAGAAGCTGGATGCTTCTCAGCGACGCGATCTCGCCCAGAGCGAGTTACTCGCGGGCCTCATCGACAAGCTCAAGGCGACGAAGGAAACCGATGGCTCGCGACTGTTCGACCACACCTGCCTGGTCTACGGCAGCAATCTGCGCACGGGGCACTCTCTCGACAACTGCCCTACGCTCGTCGCCGGGGGCGGCGCGGGCGTCAAGCTCGGCCAGAATCTGGTCATGCCCAAAGGCACGCCGCTCTGCAACCTGTGGCTCTCGCTCCTGAATGGCGTCGGTGTGAAAGCCGAACGCCATGGCGATAGCACGGGACCCTTGAAAGAAGTGATGGCGTAATTCTCTCTCCAACGTCTGGGATTATGCACATGATGAAGAATGGCATTCTTATCGTACTGGCGATGTCGCTCGCCGCGTTCATGGCCGTGGGCGCCGACACGCCCGAGAAGAAGACGCTGCCCAAGGGTGGGAATCAATTTGGCATTAATCCGGAGGGAATCACCTCGCCGGAGATGCGCGACGCCCTGACCCGCATGCACGAAGCGGGCGTCGTGGAAGGTCGGCGCGGGTCGTTGACCTTCTTCCGCTGGGCGACGGATGCGCAACCGCCGAAGCTCGCTCACCTGGGTCTTTGGGGTCCAAAAATCACCAACGAGTTGCTCGCCCTGACTTCGACCATGCCGGATCTGGAACATGTCTCGCTGTACGAAACGACCATCGACGACAAGGGTGTGGCGGCATTGACGAAGCTGGCGAAACTGCGGACCGTTTCCGTCCTGCCGATCACCCGTTACGAGAAGACGGGCTTCGGACCGCCGCAATGGTCGTATCCGTTCATGGCCCTGCGAGCCGACCACCCCCGGATCACAGGCAAGGTCCTGGGGGACTTGGGTTCCGTGAAAACGCTTGAACATCTCGACTTGCTTGATGTGCAATTGAAATCAAGCGACCTGGATGCGTTGTCGGCGTGGCCCAAGTTGTCCGAGTTGAGTCTGCCAAATGTGATTGATGCCGAGACGTTAAAACATCTGCAAGCGTGCCGCAAACTCACTTCGCTGACACTGGGTTATCGCGCGATCACGGCCGACGAATTGAAAACGCTGAGTAGTTGGAAATCGCTGAAGAAACTAACTCTGGTCCACGCGCAACTCTCGGACGAATCACTCCGAGCCTTGTCAAACCTGGAGACCGTGGACGAGCTTCACTTACTGGACTGCGGATTGAAAGACGATCGCCTGGAGCACCTGCGCGGTTCGCCGAAGCTAACCTACCTTGCTCTGGAACGCAACGAGATCGACGGACCGGGCCTCGAACATCTGGCCAAGTTGAAGCTGACGAAGTTGGGGCTGGAATTCAACAACATCAGCGACAAGACGCTGCACCACCTACTCCAGTTGACCAGCGTCGAAGATCTGGCGCTGAGTTACTGCCGCGGCGTGACGGACCAAGGAATACAGAGTGGAACCTTACAAAAGATGATCCATCTGAAACGACTTGGCCTACGCGGTTTGACCCAGGTGACAGACGCCACGCTGGACGACCTGGTGAAGTTCAGCCACCTCGATCACATCACCATTCGCGAAACCAAGATTAGTCTGGACGGAGTCGAACGAATGAAAAAAACGATGCCCAAGACCGTGGTGTTCAAATAGGAGTCGAAAGAGAGAACTCGCGATGCCCCAGCGTCGTTCCGTTTTGCGTCCCTGCGTATCGCTCATGTTTTGTTGCCTATAATTGATGGCATGTGTGCTCGCTTCACTTTAAGATCGCGTCCCGAGTTGGTTGTCGAATTGTTCGACTTCGAGCTTCCCATGGCGCTCGAGCCTCGTTTCAATGTGGCGCCGACGCAGGCGGTGTTGGCTGTACGCCTGTCTGAAGAAGGGCCGCGTGAGTTTGTTCGGTTGCGCTGGGGGCTTGTTCCTTCCTGGGCGACGGATCTCAAGATGGGCGTGAAGCTCTTGAACGCTCGAGCGGAAACGGTGGCCGAGAAGCCGTCGTTTCGCGACGCGTTCCGCAAGCGGCGTTGTTTGATCGCGGCCGATGGCTATTACGAATGGCAAACCGAGAACGGGATCAAACAGCCGTACTTCATTCATCGGGCTGACCGGAAACCGTTTGCCTTTGCCGGTCTCTGGGAGCACTGGGTTGATCCCGCCGGCGAGATCATTCAGACATGCACGATCCTGACAACCGGGGCGAATGATGTTCTCAAGGCGTTGCACGATCGGATGCCGGTCGTTATTCCCAAGAATGATCACACGCTCTGGTTGGACACGGCGGTGAAAGACGGCAAGCAACTGACGCCCCTGTTGCGGCCGGCTGCCGACGATGAACTGACCTATTATCCCGTGACTCCCAAGGTCAATAGCTGGAAGTTCGACAACCCGGCGTGCGTCGAGCCGATCAATGAAAATCACGGGACTTCGTCGTGAGTTCCGAGAGCCGATCCGACAAATCTTCGAGCCGATTGACCAGGACATGGATGATGTCCGACTCGCGTTGCAGCCGGCCATGGGCGATCAGGGCAATGGCTCGGCGGGCGATTTTGCGGTAGCGCTCCCACACAGCCCGGCGGACGATCAAGTTCACCATGCCTGTCTCATCTTCCAGCGTGACGAACGTGATGCCGTTGGCAGTGCTCGGACGCTGACGCAGCAGGACGATGCCGGCCACCCGGATTTTGCGATCGTTCAGCATGCTGCCGAGTTCGACCGCCGGGGTGATCTTGAACGAATCGAGTAACGATCGCAGGAAACTAACGGGATGCTGCCGTAAGGTCAGCCCGGCGGTGCTGTAATCGGCCAACACTTCATGCAACGGCGTCAGAGCGGGCAGCGACACGGGAGGCTCATCGCGATCGACCTCATCGAAAAGCGTAAGCGGGCCGCGTTCGGGCAACGCACGCCACAAAGTAGTCTGGCGATCCATGAAGAGCGAGCCGAACACATCGGCTGATGAAAGCTTCTTCAACGCGGCGGCGCGCAGGCCGGTGCGGCGAACGAACTCCGAGAACGCATGAAAAGAACCCTCCGCCCGGGCCGTCACGATTTGATCGACATATTTTCGCGCCAGGCCGCGGACCAGACGAAAGCCCAGGCGAAGGACGGGTGAGACACCGATCGCCGGCGGTTCAAGCGTGCAGTCCCAATCGCTGGAATTGACGTCAATGGCGCGGACCTCGACGCCATGCTTCTTGGCGTCCGCGACCAGTTGAGCCGGGGCGTAAAAACCCATCGGCTGGCTATTCAACAGGGCCGCGCAGAAGGCGGCCGGGTGGTGACACTTCAACCAGGCGGAGACGTAGACAAGCAAGGCAAACGACGCGGCGTGCGATTCCGGAAAACCATACTCACCGAAGCCGCATATCTGCTGATAGACGCGCTCGGCGAATTCCCGCGCATAGCCGCGTTCCAACATGCCGTTGATGAGTTTTTCGCGAAACGCCTCAATGATGCCGCGCCGACGAAACGCCCCCATGGCCCGGCGAAGCTGATCCGCTTCCCCCGGCGTGAATCCCGCCGCGACCACCGCGAGCCGCATGGCCTGTTCCTGAAAAATGGGTACCCCGAGCGTCTTTTGGAGAACGGACCGAATCGCCTCGCTCGGGTACTCGACGGGCTCCTTCCCCTGGCGGCGGCGCAGATAGGGATGAACCATCTTCCCCTGAATCGGCCCCGGGCGGACGATCGCGACTTCGATGACGAGATCGTAGAACTCCTTCGGTTTCAAGCGGGGCAACATGCTCATTTGCGCCCGGCTTTCGATCTGAAAGACGCCGATCGTATCGGCCCGGCTGGCCATCTCGTACACGGCGGGATCTTCGGATGGCACGGTGGCGAGTGTCAATTTGGCGTGCCGGCCGTCGCCCGCTTCGTGAATGAGATCGATGCATTTGCGAATGGCCGTGAGCATGCCGAGCGACAGGCAATCGACCTTGAGAATGCCGAGCGTATCCAGATCGTCCTTGTCCCATTGAATGACGGTGCGGCCGGGCATGGCGGCGTTTTCGATCGGCACGAGTTCGCAGAGCGGGCCGTTGGTCATCACCATGCCGCCGACGTGTTGCGATAAATGGCGGGGAAAGCCGAGTAATTGCCCGACCAGCCAGACCAGTTGGCGCGTGAGACGACTATGCGGATCGAGCCCGCCCTCGCTCAATCGCGAAGTGAGGCGATCTTCATCGCGGGCCGGGTGATGGTCCATCGTCTTGGCCAGCACATCGACCCGATCGACCGATAACCCCAGTGCTTTGCCGACATCGCGGATGGCTGAGCGTTCGCGGTAGGTGATGACCTCGGCCGTCATCCCGGCACGATCGCGACCGTATTTTTCGTAGATGTATTGCAACACTTCTTCGCGGCGTTCGTGCTCAAAATCCACATCGATGTCCGGCGCCTCGCCCCGATCCTTGCTGATGAACCGTTCGAACAGCACGTCCACCTGTTCGGGATTGACCGAGGTGATGCCCAGACAATAGCAGACGGCCGAATTCGCCGCCGAGCCGCGGCCCTGGCAGAGAATATCGCGGCCGCGGGCGAAACGCACCAGATCCCAAACCGTGAGGAAGTAGGCCTCGTACCGCAGTTCGGCGATCAGGGCCAGTTCGTGCTCGATCAGATGACGCACTTTATCGGGCACGCCCGGGGGATAACGGTCGCGAGCGCCGGACCACGTCAAATCGGTCAGATGCTCCAACGGGGTGCGGCCGGGGGGGCTCAGTTCCACCGGATAATCGTAGCGCAATTCATCCAGTGAAAAAGTACACCGGTCGGCGATCTCGACCGTGCGGCTCACGATTTCGGGAGTATCGGCAAAGAGGTCCAGCATCTCGGCCGGTGATTTCAGATGCCGCTCCCCATTGGGGAAGAGCCGGTCGCCCAGATCGGCCACGGTGCAGCCATGACGGATGGCGGTGAGCACGTCGTGCAACGCCCGGCGCTGGGGGATGTGGTAGTGGACATCGTTGGCGGCAATCAGGGGAACATGAGCTTGGCTCGCGAGATGCCGGCAATGCGCCAACCAGCGGAGATCGCGGCCCGTGCGCGATAATTCCGTCACGGCGTAACACCGATCGCCGAAGACTTCACGACAGGCCGACAACCGTGAGATTGCCTCCCGCGTTCCGCTGCGTGAAGCCTCCGTGTCGCGATTAATGAGCACACCCACCAGAAGATTGTCGCTGTGCCGGGCGACGTCGTCAAAGGTAAGACGGCCATCCCCCTTCAGGGCCGATCGGCAACCCTGCGTGAGCAATCGCGACAAGCGGCCGTAGCCGGCCCGGTTCATCACCCACAAGAGCATCGGCGGCGAATCGAGCGGAGTGATCGCCGTTCCGATCACGAGTTTCAGTCCCGCTTCCTTGGCGGCCCCATGAGCGCGCACCACCCCGGCGAGACTATTCCGATCGGTGACGGCCAAGGCGGCATAGCCGAGTTTCGCCGCACGATTCACGAGTTCGTCGGGATGCGACGCTCCTTCCAGAAACGAGAAATTCGTACGGCAATGCAACTCGGCGTAGGGAATGCGCGGCGTGGGAAGCGGGCCAGGTAGGTCGGCCTCGTCAGACAAACGGACATGCTTCGACGGCGGCTGTTCCGGCATATATCACCCGAATACCCCATGCAAGAACCACGACTGATCCACGAGGTTGCGAAACACCCAAAACCGTTCGCCGTTCTCGATTTCGACAACATAGTAATCGCGGCGAATGTCGTCGCCGCGCCACCAGCCGGTCTCGATACGTTCCGGCCCCCATGACTGTTTCACGAGAGGGTGCTGTTCGCGCCAATGCATTTGCCGAGGCGATCCGTCGAGAACAGTCGACACCAGAATCGGCACCGGCCGATTTTTCAACAGGGTCGGGCGAAACAAATCGGTCAACCGCGGCGCGGCGGATGACGGGAACGACGGAGCGTTCATCCATGGCTCGTACGAGTAGGCAAACTCCGGCTGAGCTTCAGGTTGCCGGCAGGGTCGTAAAACGCTCTTCTCTCCCAGCCGATTGCTCAGCCGTTCGACCAACTCGCGGGCGGCATTCTCCCCGCCGTCCATTTCGCCCCCGCCAAACATCTCATCCTGGTGAAACTCCAGCGGAGCGACGACCGCGACACGCACCGTCAGCGCCTCGACCTCGGCGGGCAGCTTCAAGCGCTCCAGTTTCAATCTCACCAGTTCCATGAGATTTCGCTTCAACGCCGTCGGCCGCAACAATTCAACGAGGAAACTAATGGGTTCGTGATGAACCGGCCGAAGCGTGCAGACCAATCGTTGCACCCCCTCGTAATCCAAGACCATTTTCGCCAGCAACCAGTCGAGAAGATGCTCGATCACCTCCGCGAGAAGCCGGCCGTCGGCTATCGGATACTCGAAATCCCAAGTCGCTTCGAGCGGCTCAACGATCCGTTCCGGCTTCAACATCTCGGGCAAGGCGCCGAACGCTCGATCGATGCAGGACAGCAATTCAACACCGAAGCGCGACACCAATCCCGAGCGGGGCAATGCCAGCAACTGATCGACACGAAAGACGTTTAACTCGTGTAATGTCGATACGATCCCCTCCGCCAACCGCAGGGCTTCAACCGGCAGCGGCCGCAAGACCTCGACCTGCTTGCCGAAGGGGACGATCCACACACGCGATCCGCCTGTCGCCGGGCGTTTCAACATCCCGTAGCGAGCCACACCCCAGGCGGCGCCGATCGTATCGGCAAGAGCCGACATCACGCGGCAGCCCCGTCGCTCCAAAGCGTCCACCGCGTTTTCGGCAAACTCCTCTTCATCACCAACACCTGTCGCGTCCAGCAACAGGCAGTCCGGCGTGTCAGCCGTGTCGAGCCCCACCAGGGGGCTGAACTGCTGACACCAGACGGCCAGATCCCGCAAAGCCTGCCGATCGGCGAACGGATCGTGGAGTTCGAACCGAACGACGCCGCGTGCGGAGGCCGGCCAAAGCGATTGTGCCTCGGCCAGCAGCATCCCCGGCAGGACGCCGCGTTCCCGGGCGCCGCTCGAACATGCGATCACGCGCATCTTCCCACCGCCGCCCGGCGCGTAAACGACCAGCGATTGCGACCTATCAGCCGGCCGAGAGGTATTCTGCCTCTGGAGCGCCCATTCGGGGAACCAAAGGCACATCACTCGTTTCATGATCCCATTCCAGGTCGATCGACGTTGCACGGTGGCCGCGAGCCAATTCGATCTGCACGCATCGGCCCAAATGCGTCCCTTCGCGGGGCAACGCATTGACGCCGATCCGTGTCACCCCCCAGCCGGCGGAGGAAGAGCAGCCGGGCGATCCCATCAAAAAACCCAGCCCGCCGCCGACTTCGACGCCCGCTTGCAGACGGCGACACCAGCGATCCGTGATCGAAGGGAGCCAGCCGAAGGTCACCGCCACCCCCGGGCAGCGCAGCGATTGTTCCCACGCCCAGCAAGCATCCCCCTCGCCGCCAGGCCGCACCACGATGGTTCGTTCAAGCGGGATGCCCAGCCGTGCGGCGGCCGGCGGATAAAATTCGCCGGTGCGGTCAATGACCACGAACTTTCTTCGCACGTTGCGAAGCAAATGAGAAGCGACGGTCAAAGCCAGCGTGGCCGCCCCGCTTCCTTCATCGGGGCTCGCCCATTCGATCAGCGACCCGCCTGCAAGCCCGCCGTCGGGCAACAGTCGGTCGAACGCCGCAAATCCCGTCGATATCAAGCGTCGAGCCACCCGATGGGAGGCCTCGATTTTCTGAATCCTCTCGCGCAACTCGTTGGTGCTGGGCGAAGAAACCCGTGAGACCATGATCGGAACCATGAATATAAGTTCACTGATGAACGCATTTACCCAAAAGATAATTAAGAGCCCCCGAAAGCGATAGCTCAGCTGAAGAGAGGAAGTGCGAAATCTCGAAAATAGCACCCGTATATTCGGAACTTTTCATTCAGCTGACGGTGGTCTTAACTGCAACTTAAGCCCCACTACGCTATACTTCACGCGGTCACGAATGAGCGGAGATTCCGAGCCCGACGCGTTAGCGAGGGTATATGGGTAGCTCCCTCGCTAACGTGTCGGGCTCGGAAGAAGCCTCGCGCTGGACAATCTCTCAATCTCGACCGCATGTGGTATAGCTTTCCGGAGTCCCTGCGCGATGGATACCGCTCCCGGTTTGCCTAGAACCTGACAATGACACAGTAGGAACACTAGGCTTTCGCGGAAGCCGGGCCGGTGGACTTCACCGCTAGGCCCAGCATCACCCAAGAGATGCCGGTGAAGATCAAGTCGATCCCGACAAAGAGGCCGATGACCCAGAGGCTGGATTCCGGCCATTGCTGCCAGATCGAGAAACCCAGAAAAAGCGTGACGAATCCATTCAGAACGACCCATCCGCGCCCTGAAAAGGAATGCGTGGCGGAGTAAACCAGCCGGGCCACGCCGCCAAATAGGAACGCGACGGCGAGCATGATTGTTAATCCCTCGGCCGCCCGCAGTGGATGCTCGATCATCAACGCTCCGACGATTACATGCAACACCCCGATCAAGGCATGGAGAAAGAATGCTTTCCACGTTCGACCCAAGAACGCGTTCACGATTTGCACCACGCCGCCCATCAGTAACAAGATGCCGAACAGCAGCACCGTGGTGATCGTGGCCAAGAAAGTCGCGCCGACGGCAATGACACCTAGTACGGTGATCACAACGCCCAGGACGACGAACCAAAGCCAGCAGTGATTCATCCGCAAGCATTCTTCGAAATGAGGGTTGAGTTGACCCCGTTCCTGTTGCGGATTCATGTTGATTCTCCTCAACGTGCGTAATTGATAGGGCCGTGCCAACATCGTGAGTTTAGCAATTCGCCTATCCAAGCGGACGAAATGTTGGACCAGGCCCGGAATCGAACAGAATTGAAAGCGGCACTCGGATGGCCTCACCGAGGCATTGACGTTCGCACGTCGTCCAGCACTTCCAACAACTCGCGCGGGCTGTTAAAGCGATCACGCGGATTTTTGGCCATCATGCGCACGATCACATCTGAAAGATAGTCGTCGAGGTGGGGAACGATTGCCCGCGGCGGAACTGGTTTATCTTCAAGATGCCGCAAAATCATTTGAGCGGCACTATTTCCGTTGAAAGGCAGCCGGCCGGTGACCGCATGATACAGCGTCGCCCCCAACGAATAGATGTCGGCTCGCCCGTCGATGGCTGTTGAACTGCGTGCTTGTTCCGGCGCCAGGTAGGCGACCGTACCGACCCGCGGCGTCGCGCTCCGGTCGCCATGCGCGGCGGGGCTTTCCATTCCTTGAACGATCGCCAAACCAAAATCGATCAGTTTGGCCGAGCCGTCCTCGCTGAGAACCACGTTCTCCGGCTTGATGTCACGGTGGACAATGCCGGAGCGCGCGATGTCGACTAGCACTTCCGCAAGGTGGATCGCGATGCGCAACGCATGGCGCGGTTCCAGGCGGCCTTCCTGTTGAATCTTCTGCTTGAGCGTGGCGCCGTCGATGAAACCGGTCACCAAGCAGGGGTACGGGCCGTCTTCGCTGAAATCCCAAAGGCGGGCGACGTTGGGATGACACAGCAGCCGAAGCACCTGGGCTTCGTTTCGCAGATGGCCGATCACGAATGACCGTTCCGGATGCTGCACGCGGTTGACGATCTTGATCGCCACCGGCGTCCGCATTTCGACATGCTCGCCGCGGAACACGACATTGGCGGTGCCGAAGCCAGCATAAGCCTGGATGCGCCAGCGCGTCAGGAGGATGTCATCGATCTCCGGCATGGGCGCGGCGACCGATTCCTTCCGCGGGCGTACGTCGACCGGGGTGGTGTGTTGACTCGCAATCGTGGTCGCCGTGAGTTGATCTTCAACAAACGCGACTTCGGGGGATTCCAATAACATGGGATCTCACGGAGCAAACGGAATTTCCAAGAATCATGCCAGGGCTAATCAATTTAAGGTCGTGGAAGGGGATAGGTCAAACGAGGAGCGGATGGGAAAGCCGAAGTCATATCGCGACAAGAAGGCATGATCCGAAGAACCGGGAAGATGGGTACAGTGTCGCCAATTTCACAAACAAATGTTCAGCACCCGTGAAGAGCGCCATACTTGCCCCGAAGGTACTCGACAAGCGGCCGATGGCTCAACGGTTCGCCCGTCACCCGACGGCAAAGATCGTTCGCTCGCCAGCGCCGGCCCGGTTGGTGTATCTTCTGATTCAGCCATTGGGTCAATGGTGAGTAGTTGCCGTGGCGGAAGTCGTCATCGAGCCCGGGCAGGTCGTGGCGGGCCTGGTTCATGAACTGAGCGGCATAGAGGTTGCCGAGCGTGTAGGTGGGAAAATACCCAATGCCTCCCATACTCCAGTGGATGTCTTGCAGGCAGCCTTGGCGGTCGTCGGGCGGCGTGAGACCGAACATCTTTTGGAACTTCTCGTTCCAAGCGGCGGGGACATCCGCCGGAGCAAGGTCTCCAGCAATGAGCGCCAGTTCAAGCTCGAAGCGCAAGACGATGTGCAAGTTATAAGTAGCTTCATCGGCCTCGACACGGATGAACGACGGCTTAACTTCGTTGATGGCGAAAAGGAAATCGTCTAACTGAACATGACGCAGCGACGACAGAAACACCTGCCGGGCTCGCGGGAAGAAGTGCTCCCAGAACGGCCGGCCGCGGCCCACCTGGTTTTCCCACAGCCGCGATTGCGACTCGTGGATGCCGAGCGAGCAGAAACTGCCAAGGGGCGTGCCCGCGTGTTCGCGCGGCAGGCCCTGTTCATAAATTCCATGACCGGCTTCATGGAGAATGCCAAAAAACGAATCGACGAAGGAGCGAGAATTATAGCGTGTGGTGATACGGCAATCGCCGGGGCCAATTCCCGAGCAGAACGGGTGCGTGGTCACGTCAAGCCGCCCTGCCCCGAAGTCGAAGCCGATCGCGGCCGCCGCTGCCGTGCCAATGACTTTCTGAAGGTCGACCGGGTATTCCCGATGCAAAATGTCCGTGTTCGGTTTTTTGGACGATTGCCCAATAGCCGCAATCAACGGCACTAACTCCGCCGAAAGCCCCGCGAAGACTCGAGTAATCTCGGCGGCCGTCGCTCCCGGTTCATACTCATCAAGCAGTGCATCATAGGGATGATCGCGATAGCCGACCGCGTGGGCTTCTTCACGCTTGAGGGCGACGACTTTTTCCAGCCAGGGCCGGAACGAAGGGAAGTCGTTCGCCTGCCGGGCTTCCTGCCACGACTGTTGCGCCCGAATCGTCACGCGGGCCAGTTCCTCGACCAGACGTTTGGGTAGCTTGACCGAGCGATCGTAACTGCGGCGAATTTCGCGGACATTGACGGCCGCGTCGGTCTCGGCATCACGCACAAGATCGCTGCCCTCGACCGCCGCCAGCGCCTCGCCGACTTCGGGAGCGATGCCCATTTCATGCGTGAGCCGAGCCAATAGTGCCATCTGCTCGCCACGCCATTCGGAACCGTCCGGCGGCAAGTTTACGCGCTCGTCCCAGCCGAGCACGGAGGCGCAAGAGCCCAAAACGGCCGCATCTTTCACGCGGCGAATCAGATCGGCATAGGAGTCGGAGGGAGTCATTCCATCATTTGATGGATTCGAACGTCAAGCGTCGAGTCAAAGTGTTATGAGCCGCCATAAAAGGCCTACGCCTCGGCGCCGACCAATTCCGGATCGGGTGCAACGAACGCGGCTCGTCGTGCTCGAGTTTTCTTTTTCGGCAGATAGGTTTTCGGCATCCGGCGGACCTTTTCTTCCATCTCCTTGCCGGGTTGGAAGGTGACGACGTTCTTGGCGCCGACGTCAACTGGCTGATTCGTACGCGGATTACGGGCTCGGCGGGCCTTGCGGGTTTTGACCTCGAAGACGCCGAAGTTCCGCAACTCGATCCGCCCCTCGCTGATCAAGGTTTCGATGATGGCGTCAAATGTCCACTGGACAATTTCTTTAGTCTTTAATTGGGTTAGATTGGCGCGTTCGGAGATGATCCGAACAATATCTTTCTTGGTCACGAGCGTACCCTCTGCTACCGATTTTCGCCGGAATTTCCTGACGCCAATCCGTTTCAAGTGTAGGCGTGTCATAGACTAGAGTCAAGGGAAAAGGTCGTTCAAACGTGGCTCAATCGAGCACGAGAAGCGATTCCCGGTCGTATCGTTCGTGGAGTTGACGCATGATGTCCTGGTCACGTTTTCTTGACGATGCGCCTTATCGCCGACTGGGTGGGTTCGCCTGCGTCGCGGTCTTGGTTTGTTTGAACGGTTCTGCCGTCGCAGCGCCTTCATCACCGGAGATTGAGTTCTTCGAAAGCCGCGTGCGTCCCCTGCTCTTCGAACATTGTTTCACCTGCCACGGCGAGAAAAAGCAAGAAGGCGGCCTACGGCTCGATTCACGCGAGTCCCTCTTGAGGGGGAGCGACAGCGGCACCGTCATTGTTCCCGGGGATCCCGAAAAGAGCAAGTTGGTGAAGTCGATTCGTCATGAAGGAAACGCGAAGATGCCGCCGAAGGGCAAATTGCCCGCCGAGGCGATTGAGACGCTGACGGCCTGGATTAAAGCCGGGGCAGCCTACCCCGCTTCCCCATCACTCAAGAAAGAGCCGACTGATGTGGCCCGGCTCTGGGGCTATCAACCGCTCAAGACCGTGCCGACGCCCAAGGGAGTCTCCTCGCCGATCGATTCTTTCATTGGTGCAAATGGGTCGAAGCTCGCGTCGAAACGAATCCTCATTCGCCGCGCCTATCACGACCTCATCGGCCTACCGCCCGCAGCCGATGAAATCGAAACGTTCGAGAAAGATACATCGGCCGATGCCTATGCGAAGCTCATCGATCGCCTGCTGGCTTCGCCGCACTACGGTGAGACCCAGGCCCGGCACTGGCTCGACTTGGCCCGTTATTCCGACACCAAAGGCTACGTCTTTCTGGAAGATCGCAATTACCCTTACGCCTACACCTATCGCGATTGGGTCGTCCGCGCCTTCAACGAGGACATGCCGTACGACCGCTTCGTCCAACTCCAGATCGCGGCCGACCGGTTGCCCGGGGTACAGCCACACGACCTCGCGGCCATGGGGTTCCTCACCGTCGGCCGGCGATTCCTCAACAATCAGGCCGATATCATCGATGATCGGCTCGACGTCATCTGCCGCACGTTCCTGGGGTTAACCGTCACCTGCGCCCGCTGTCACGACCATAAGTACGACCCGATTCCCGCGAAGGACTATTACTCGCTCTACGGCGTGTTCGCGTCGTCGCTGGAGCCGAAGGATTTACCCTTGATCGGTGACGCCCCGAATACGCCGGCCGCCGTCGCCTTCGCGAAGGAGTTAGATCAGAAGGAGAGCGACTTCCGAGCGCTGAACCAGAAACTCTTCGACGCACAACTGACGAAACTGCGGAAGCCGGAAACGATCGCGGCCTATCTCGAAGCCGTCCGTGCCTTGCAGGGAGTGCCGAACGAAAAGGCGACCGCTTACCTGAAGGAACGCGATCTGAATTTGTACGTCCTGAACCGTTGGCGCGATCACCTCAAGAATCTGGAAACGGTCAACGGGAGGTTGCCGGCGTCGAAGAGGTCGCTCAGCCATTTCTTGTTTCTGATGAGATTCAATGCGCTCGACATCCCGATTGAGGACGCCGAGAAGATTCTCCCGCGTGACGATATCAACAAGGTGCGTGCCGCCCGCACGAAGATCGATGCGCTGAAGGCATCATCGCCCTTCACGCCGCCTCGGGCGATGGTGCTGAACGATGCCCCGAAGCCCAGCGAGCCCTATGTGTTCCTGCGAGGCAATCCGAACAACCGCGGCCCGGCTGTTCCTCGGCAGTTTCTGGAAGTGCTCAGCGGTCCCAGCCGCAAACCGTTCCAAGACGGCAGCGGCCGGCTGGAACTCGCCCGAGCCATAACCGATCCCAAGAACCCGCTCACCGCTCGCGTCCTCGTCAATCGCCTCTGGGTCATCCATTTCGGTCAAGGCCTGGTGCGAACGCCCAGCGACTTCGGCGTCCGCAGCGATGCGCCCACTCATCCTGATTTACTCGACTGGCTGGCCGGGGAGTTCATGCGCTCCGGTTGGTCGATGAAGAAAATGCACCGGTTGATCATGCTCTCGAACGTCTACCAGCTTTCTTCCGAGGTCACGCCCGAGCAAGCGAAGGCTGATCCGGAGAATCGGCTGCTCGCGCGGCAGAATCGTCGGCGGGTCGATTTCGAGAGTCTCCGCGACGGCATGTTACTCGTTTCCGGCCAGCTCGATCCTACGCTCGGCGGCAAGTCGGTTGACCTGTTCAAGGAGCCGTTCACGACTCGCCGTACGATCTACGGCTTCATCGATCGCCAGAATTTGCCGGGAACCTTCCGTATCTTCGATTTTGCCAGCCCCGATACACATAGCCCGCAACGCTTCACGACCACGGTCCCGCAGCAGGCTCTCTTTCTGATGAATAGCCCGTTCGTGATCGACCTGGCCAGCAAGGTGCTCGAGCGTTCCGAAGTCGCCCGACACGAGGATGCGGACGCCAAGATTAACGCCCTGTTCCGCACGATCCTGGCGCGAACGCCCTCGCGCGACGACACGGCGCTCGCTATTTCGTTCTTGGAAGCCACCGATGAGAAAGTCCCCGCGAACCGCTGGCGGCATCTCGCCCAGGTGTTGCTCTTGAGCAACGAGTTCGCCTTCATCGATTGATTGCCATGTCGCAACGCATCGCTCTCGTCATCGTGATCGCCGCGCTCGGGCTGCCATTCTGGTGGTTCGAGACGAATAATGTTACGAATCGAAACGATGAAACGACCCAGGGTCAAGTTGTCGACGATCGGGGGCCGGTCACGGGGGCCATCGTCCGCATCAAGGGTACATCCCCTTTCGTGGAGAGCGACTCGGAGGGACGATTCACGCTTCTGAATTCACTCGGCGGCCGGGTGACCGCCTGGAAGGAAGGCTACTTCATCGCCGGGTCGCCCGCTCGCAACCCCACCATCAGGCTTCAGGCGCTCCCGACCGAGGACAGCGAAGCGTACGCCTGGGTCGACCCGACGCCAGATCCGAGCCGGCCCGCGAACTGCGGGAACTGCCATGCGGCCATCTTCGACGAGTGGAACCGCGGCGGGCACGCCCACGCGGCCACGAATCGCCGCTTTCGCAATCTCGTCGAAGGAACCGACTGGCACGGCCGGAGCGGGGTCGGCTGGAATCTCACCAAGGATCATCCCAGCGGCGTCAGCGTCTGCGCTTCGTGTCACGATCCTGGCAAAGTCGCGACGCTCTTCTCCAATAACAAGACGCTTCATGCCCCGCACGGCGTCCACTGCGATTTCTGCCACAAGATCCAAGGGCCCGGCGCGGGCGAGTTCGGCCTCACGCACGGCAAGTATCAACTTTCGTTGCTGCGCCCCTCATCCGCAAAGCACCAACTCTTTTTCGGCCCGCTCGATGACGTCGATCGTGGCGATGATGTCTTCAGCCCGTTCCAAAAGGACAGCAAGCTCTGCGCCGCCTGCCACGAAGGGGTCGTCTTCGGCGTGCCGGTGTACACAACTTATTCCGAGTGGCTCGCCAGCCCAGCCGCACGGTCGGGCATCAGTTGCCAAAAATGCCACATGGCGCCGACCGGTCGCATGACGAACATCGCCCCCGGTCACGGCGGCATCCGCCGCAATCCAGCCACACTCGGCAATCATCTTTTCTTCGATGGCAGCCAGATCGACATGCTGCGCCGCTCGCTTGAACTTGAATCGACGGTACGGCGTTTGGGTGGCGCAATCGAAATCGACATCGCACTTACCGCTCGGAATGTCGGCCATCGCGTCCCGACTGGTTTCATCGATCGTCAGGTGATCTTGTTCGTGGAAGGCATACAAAACGATCACCCGATCACGGCTCTGCACGGACCCCGCTTACCCGACATGCTGGGAAAAGAGGAAGCCGGACGAAGCGGCAAGGTGTACGCCAAGATGCTTCCGACTTCGAACGGCCTCGCCCCCACGCCGTTCTGGAACGCCGACCCGGCCGCGCTGATCGATTCGCGCCTGAAACCCGGCGAGACCGATCGCTTCACCATCCGCTTCCCGAGCGGCGTTGAACGAATCACGCTGCGCCTCGTGCATCGCCGCTTCTGGAAGACGATTGCCGGCGAGAAGGGCTGGCCTGGCGACGAGCAGAATATTATCGAACGGACTCTCTTCCCGCCGCGCCTATAATAGGGGTGATGACTCAACCTCTGGCAATCCGTACCGAGAATCTATCGCGCGTTTATCGCGGCAAGAAGCGGAAGACAAACCCGGCCGGCGATCTGATCGCACTCGACCAGGTTTCACTCGACGTGCGCGAAGGCGAACTCTTCGGCCTGCTCGGCCCCAACGGGGCGGGCAAAACAACACTGATCAAGATCCTCACGACCCTGCTGGCGCCAACCTCGGGCACTGCGTGGGTCGACGGCAAGGACGTGGTGACTGAAGCGGAATCCGTTCGCCCGCTCATCAACATGGTCTCCGGCGGCGAGTCATGCGGCTACGGCGTCCTCAATGTCCGCGAGAACCTCTGGCTCTTCACCCAGATCTACGGCGTGTCGAACGCGGACGCCAAAAGCCGGATCGATGAAATGCTCCAGATCGTCGGCCTGGGCGATAAGGCCTCCACAAAAGTCAGCCACCTCTCGACCGGCCAAAGGCAGAAGATGAACTTCTGCCGCGGTTTCATCACCGATCCCAAGATTCTCTTTCTCGACGAGCCGACGCTTGGGCTGGACGTCAACGCTGCCCGGTCCATCCGGCAGTTTCTCAAGAAGTGGCTCGCGGAACGCGGCAACCGGACGCTGTTGCTGACGACGCACTACATGATGGAGGCGGACGAACTCTGCGACCGCCTCGCTATCATCGACAAAGGCAAGGTCCTCGCCTGCGACACGCCCGCCAACTTGAAACGGCGCGTGCAGGAGCATCCGCTCTTCACGATCAGCCTTACACCTGGCACAAACGGAGCGCTGGCGCTCGACCGGCTTCCTGGCGTTCATCAGGCGATCGAGACGCCCGGCCCGACTGCGATCGAAGTCAAGGTATCGCTCGCGGAAGAGTCCGCCATCGGCGCCGTGGTGCAGCGGGTCGTCGAATGCGGCTCGCGCATCTTGTCGCTGAACAAGACCGAACCGACGCTGGAAGACGTGTTCATCGAACTGGTCGGGCATGGCTTCAACGACAACGGCGAGCAGGGGACGTGATTGATGCGGGCGTCGATCGGCTTGTTTCTTCGAACAATAGCAGCGCGGGCTTACCCGCGCATCATCGGCATGCGCCGGCAGCCGTCGTGGGTCATTCATGAAGCGATCCTGCCGATTCTCTCCGTGGCGTCCTTCGCCTACGTATATCGGGCAATGCGAGCGCCGGAGGAGTATGTCGGCTTTGTGATCCTCGGCGGGGCGATGACGGCATTCTGGTTGAACGTCCTCTGGTCGATGGGGGCGCAACTCTATTGGGAACGATCGTCGGGCAATCTGGAACTGTACATCATGGCCCCGGGTTCGATGATGGCCGTCCTAGCTGGCATGGCGCTGGGCGGCATGATCCTGACGTGCGTGCGTGCATCAGTCATCATGGGGGCGGGCATTCTGCTCTTTCAGGTCCCGTTCGCGCCGACTTCATGGTCGATGCTGATCTTCACGTTTCTGCTAACCCTGCTCGCTCTCTACGGATTGGGGATGATGTTCGCCTCGGTGTTCCTGCTTTGGGGGCGCGAGGCCTGGCATATCGTGAATCTGTTCCAGGAACCGGTTTACTTGCTGACGGGCATGAACTTCCCGTTGAAGGTCTTCCCCACGTTCCTGGCGACCACGGCCGCACTCATTCCGCTCACGGCCGGAATGGATGCCCTTCGCCAGATTCTCTTCAAGGCCGAGGGTTTCTGGCCGTTGGAAGTCGAGATCAGCCTGCTCGGGGGCCTGTCGATCGTTTTTCTCTTCCTCGCAAAACGGTTGCTTGCGTATCTCGAACGGCTGGCGCGCGAAGAGGGCCGACTGACTGTGAAGTGGCAGTAACCCATGAAACTACCCCAAAAAACCCTGCGCTGGGCGACCTGGCTGGGCTGGCAGCTCGAAAGCAACTGGACCGAGCCTTGGCTTTTCCTCATTTACGTGCTGGTCAAGCCGCTGACGAGTTCGCTCCTCTTGGTCTGCATGTACTATGCCGCGCGGACGGCGACCGCGGGGGCGGTGCCGGTCGAGTTTCTCCCATACATGTATGTGAGCAACGCGTGCTATATGCTGGTGTGGGCGGTAATGTTCGGCATGAGCTATGCCGTGATTTCCGATCGCGAACACTACCGGATGTTGAAGTACATCTACATAAGCCCTGGGCATTTGCAGACGTACTTTGTTGGTCGGGCCGTGGCGGGGGCGGCCCAGGCGTTGCTCGGCGGTTTCTTGAATCTGGCCATCGGCGCGGCCGCGTTCCCGGAAGTGCGAAATGCGCTAACGCGCCAACCGACGGAATGGGGCTGGCTGCTCTTCTACATGGGCATCGGCACGATCTTATTGATCGTGCTCGGCCTGATCCTGGCGGCGGCGGTGTTGAACATGGCCCGGCAGGGCATGTTTTTGAGCGAAGGAATTGCCGGGATTCTCTACCTTCTCTGCGGAGTGGTCTTCCCCTTGGCTGTGCTGCCGAAGTTCCTGCAATACGTCAGCCTCGCCCTGCCGCCGACCTACTGGCTGGAAGGGATGCGGCGTTCGCTGCTCGGCACGCCGCCTGAAGCGATGCTGCAGGGGCCGCTCTCGTCATGGTCGCAGGGCGAAATCGCACTAGCCGTGACCGGCAGCACGCTGCTGCTCGGCCTGTTCGGGATCTGGTTTTTCCACTGGAGCGAACGGCGAGCCTGGCGTCGCGGCCGCATTGAAGAGACGACCGGCGCGTGAAATCCGCTTGGCCGTGCGGACGCTAGATTCGTAACATTCTCCACACATTGCGGATTTCGAAATTCATCCACTCCAGGAGGGATCAGATGGCCAAGTCTTTCTGCTCGATCACACGGGAACAGTTTCGCTCGGGCGCCAAGGCGCTCCCCGTCACCGTCGGCGGTGCATCCATGCTCGCGGAACCGAAAGAGTTCTCGACCGGCTCGCTCGGCTGGTATTTGAATGGGAAAACCGTCGTGGAGATCAACGGCGTCTCCGTCACCGTGCAGATCGGCATGAACATGACGATCGTCGGCAGTAAGGAATTGCCGAAGGATGGAGAATCGCCGAAGGATGGAGAATAACGAAGTCGTTAACTTAGTCCGCAGGCCCTCCCATCGCTGAGACTGCGGTACAAGTTTTGATCAAACTCCCATTTCCGTCACGACGACTCGACCGAGGGGCGCCGGTTCAAATCGAGGCGGAATCCCGGTAGGTTTCCCGTGTTATGCGCCGTCGGGTGCGCCCCATGAAAGAACGTCCTGATGCTTGGTACATCCGCCTGCCGGACGGCCGGATCGTCAAGGCCAAGAGTACCCTCTCGGTCCAGCATCATATTGAATCAGGCAATATTCCTCTCAACAGTCTGGCGCGCCGAGCCTCTGAAGAGGAATGGGTCACCGTCTCCTGGGTCAAGGAGATCTCGGTAAAGAAGACCGAGCGGGAACCGGAAGCAACCGCCTTTGGCAGCGCGTCCGATCTGGATGTGAAATCGGAAATCTCCACCCGACTTGACCCGATGCGGTTGCAGACAGTCGGCATTCGCGGGCTGGTCGATGAACTGATTGCCGCCTTCGAAAGCCTAATCGTCGGCGGAAAACTGCTCTTCGCCTGCGTCATCAGCATGTTGGCTGCGGCCGCCCTATTTCTGGTGGTGCGTTCGCTTTTCTCAATCTGGCCGGAAGGGATCTGGCTCGCCCGTACTGTCAGCGGCTCGCTCGCTCTTCTCGGGCTGGCATTCATCACGACTCGCCTGACCCGGCAGACGCACTTGGAACTCTCGCGGATGAAACCGGTCTCGGCCGCGGAAGCGTCGCGCGGGCTTGGCCCTTACGTCTTGCGCGTATTTCTCGGGTATGTCGCGACCCTGGGCGCCGGTGTCGGCCTCATACTTCTGTTTCAACATGTGCCAGGTTGGTTGTTCAAGGCCGCGATTGGTTGGAACGTCACCTTGATCGAGATCCTCATGACGACCACCTGGGTCATCAGTCTCATATTCTCGATTGGTTTTTGCCTCGTGATGATCTTGAGCAGTCTGGTGCCGGCGATTCTCATCGTCGAGGAATGTTCCGTGGGCGACGCACTGCGTGAGTGGCGGGCGTTGCTGAATGACAATCGCGTTCGTGTTCTTGTTTATGAAGGCCTGGCACTCGCGCTGTCGATCGTGGCGGCCCTGCCGTTGGCCTTGCCGGTGGAACTGGCGATGCACTACGGAACCAGCGCGCCCTTCGGCGTCATAAACTGGTTCACGTTGGCCATTCCCTTTGTTCTGCAAGCACTCGCCATCGCCCCCGCTCTGGGATTTCTGGCGATCGCGAATCTTTTCATCTATCTCAATCTTCGGTACGAACAAACAGCGGGGAAGTGACGAAAAGAGGAAAGCCCAGGGACGAAAAAAAAGAAAGCCCAGGGACGGCCGTCCCTGGGCTTTGCGAAAATCAAGTTCAACTTACGCGAGCAGTTCGGAAACGGTCTGGCGGTCTTCGAGGACGTACATCGGCCGGCCGCTGCCGTTCGGGAACGTCATCGCGGGATCGATGCCCATGGCCTGGTAAATCGTCGAGAGCAGGTGCGGGACCTTGTAGGGCCGATCTTTCGGGTACTCTCCACGAGCGGAGCTGCTGCCAACCGTTTGCCCCATCTTCAGGCCGCCGCCAGCCACCATGGCTGACATGACCGGCGACCAGTGATCGCGACCGCCCATGTTGCTGTTGATCTTCGGTGTGCGACCGAACTCGCCCCACACTACCGTGACCACATCGTCTTCCATGCCACGATCGTGCAGATCCTGGATGAGGTTGGCGATGCCACGATCAAGTTTCGGCAGTTGTTCTTTGAGTTGGATGAAGTTTTTTTCGTGGGTATCCCACCCGCCGAACGAGAGCGTGACGCAACCAACGCCGGCTTCCACAAGTCGACGTGCACGCAGGAAGCTTTCGAGGCCTTTGTAGCGATCCTGCGATCGCGGTTCTTCACGACTCAGATCGAGCGCCTTGCGAACGGTTCCCGACGAGATCATGTCGAAAGCCCGGCTCGTGAAAGCATCCATCCCTTTCATGGTGCTGCCGGTGTCCACATCGCGACGAGCCGAGTCGAAGGCGGTGAGCAGCGAACGGCGTTCATCAAGACGATCCGCAGTGCCGCGCATCTTGAGGTTTTCAATGCCAGGGCCTTCCGGGGTGAAGGGCCGATGGGCGATGCCGAGGTAACCCGGCTCGGTGCCCATGCTCATGCCGCGAAGGCTGACGAACGGGGGAATGTCATTGCCGGCGCCCGAACGAAGCTTGGAGACCACGGAACCGAACGACGGGTGCTGCTGCTGCCGATTGATTTGTTCGCTGAAGCCGGTCATCACGTTCGAATCGGAATGTTCATCGGTCGCGACGATCGAACGGACGGCCGCGAGCTTATCCCACATGCGTGCTTGCATGGGGAAGTGTTCGCTAATCTGGACGCCGGGGACATTGGTCTGGATCGGCTTGAACTCGCCACGGAATTCAGCGGGGGCCTCGGGCTTGAGGTCATACATGTCCATGTGAGAAGGACCGCCCGGCAGATAAATCATGATGGCCGATTTCGGCCGCGTCGGCTTGTA
>Ga0105047_10001633_pt1 | contig 40197 bp, 32 predicted proteins | sample MAT04_FD_78384 | JGI IMG/M metagenome (GOLD analysis project Ga0105047, IMG submission 78384) | Freshwater microbial communities from Lake Fryxell liftoff mats and glacier meltwater in Antarctica - MAT-04 (megahit assembly) | ecosystem: Environmental > Aquatic > Freshwater > Ice > Liftoff...
GGGCGCCTCGTGGGCGCCGCCACGCTCGGCGCGTGCAGCGCCGCAAGCGATGACACTCCCGCAGCCGCCGACGCGAAGCTGCCGTACCCCAAGTGGAACGCGACGATCGCGAACGGCTACGTCCGCACACTCCCCGATGGCACCACGGCCGGCTACGTCACGAAGCGTGTCGGCGACGTCACCGTCGCCGGCCACACGTACGGGCGGTACGCGATGACGCGCGAGAGCGGCTCCGCGACGACCAACGCCGAGATCTGGATGAACCCGACCGGCGACGCGAAGCTCACGATCGTCGGTGCTGGATACTCGTCCGAGACGGCAAAGAAGCTCGGCCTCCCCGAGAGCGGCTCGGCCGTCCTCGACGCGCCCGTGGATATCGATCTCGACGCGCCGCTCGGCGTGCCGCAGGCATTCGACGTGAAAGCGACCGCCTCGGTCAGCGGCACGAGCGAGAAGGCCACGGTCGGCGCCAACGGGAGCTACACGATCGTCGAGAAGGACATCTCCGTCGAGACGCCCGCGGGCGTGGTCTCCGGCGTGAGCCGCGTGGCCCTGGAGGGGAAGGTGCCTCTCGTGTTCGGCGTGAACGCCGTCTCGGCACGCGGCGAGATCTGGGTCTCCAAGGGCCTCGGGGTGGTGAAGGCGGTTCTCGACGAGCCACTCGCGGGCTTCGGCGTCGGCGTGAACGGGTCGCGCGGATGGCACGACCTCGGCGGAGGCTACGCCTCGGTCGAAGCCGTGGAGGTCATCGGCGCCGGCAACGCGACCCGCTTCAATCTGTCCACCACGGAGACGAGCGGCGGCGAGCTCGACGCCGACAAGGAGACACACGCCCAGCTGCTCCTCGAGATTCGCTGGGCCAGCGAAGCGAACGCGAAGACCAACGCGCGCCCCTACGTCCGCGAGGAGCTCGGCACGCTGTTCGGGTACTTCCCGGAGCAGCTCGTAGAGTCGCCGATCTCGTTCCTTCATCCGGAGGAGAACGGCAAGGGGTATGTCTACTGGATCGCCTTTGCCAACGAGGCCGCGAAGAACGAGGCCGGCACGAACGGCATCGCGTACCACACGGCCGTGACCTACGACTCGAACCTCAGCGCGATCCGCGTCTCGTCGCGCATCGTCTACAAGCGCTGGCCTTAGGGGCGCGCGCCCGTGGGGCACGCTGGAGACACCGCTGTCGGGTAGCTCGGCGTTGGCGTGGCGAAGGTCGCGAGCGTCGAGGTGAACTTGCCCGTCGCCTCGTTCGCGCGCGACCTCCATCGTCGACTTCCCGTTCAGGAAGTGCCACTGCCTCGAAGAAGGAGGAGGGGAACGAGCAGCAGTCGATGCACGTCTCGAAGGATAGCGAAGCTCCGCGGCGAAACGAAGACTTGCGCGCGCACCGCGGTCAAGGGGCGCGTGCAGCGGTAAACCGACCCGTCGGGTCGACCTCGGCGCAGAGCCGGCCCGCGGCGACCGGCACGATGGGCCGCGCGAGCAAGTAGAAGCCGGGCAGGGAGAGGATGACCCTCGCGAGCGCCAGTCCGAGGAAGGCCGCGGGGCTCCGCTCGAACGTCGTGGCCGCCGGGTTCACGCTGCGCGTGATGCGCGCCCAGGCCCGGCCGTACCACCGGAGCGGCGCGAAGACCGCGCTGCTCGATAGTCGCTCATTCAAGGTCCGTATGGGAACGGGAGACAGCGCCTTCTCCTCGTCGTCCCACGCGTGCGCGCTCTTCGCCGCGGAGAACACCCCGAGCCAGTACCAGCCCCAGAGGGTCGCCGCGATCGTGAACAGCCAACCGCCGACGCTCGGGATGAGCCGGAGCGGCAGCAGCGCGGGCAGCCCGGCGGCGAACACGACGTAGCCGCGCATGCGTCGCTTCAGCTTGCGGTAGAGCCAGCCGAGATCGAGCGCGAGCTTCGGTGTCTTCGGTGCGTCGTCCTCCGGACGAATCGAGGCGAGGCGCGAGGCATGGAACGAGAGCCAGTCGTCCCAGCGACGCGAGAAGAACACGATCACGCCCTCGGTTGCAGAGAGCACGGCGACGAGCGCGAGCAGCCATGCCCAGCTCCTGGCCACGTGGCTCCACACGCGGAGCGCGAAGCCGGGCGGCGCCGGTGGCTCGCGCGGCTCCGCCGTGCCGGCGCCCGCGCCCTGGACGTCGTGGACGGGGATGTTCTGTCCGAGGACGGCGACCGCGGCCTTCTCCTCCTTGTCGTCGATGTCGACCTTCAGGCCCGGGAGGTCGACGTGGAGGGCGGACGGCTTCGCGTGGTTGGGGGAGTGGTGCACCACGATGCCGACCTCGCCGGCCCCTTTGCGCTCGCGCGCTCGCACGTTGCCACCGGTGATCGCGAGGATGCCGACCAGCACGACCAGCGCGCCGCGCATCAGCACGACGCGGACGTAAGGACCACGCAGCTCTCGGTCGCGCAGCGTCGCCGCGATGAGCGAGAACGGCAGGAGGAAGCCGTGCAAGAACATGCCCTTCGGCGCGTCGCCCGGCGGCGGGAGGGCGGAGCCTCGGAGTGCGGCGCGATGGGCGGCGAGTGCGACCTTCTCGCGCTCGATGCGAAGGATGTCGTCCATCACGCAGCTCGTCCGTAGCGCAACCCCACCGTGCGGGCCAGATCCCCCCGATCGGTCGGTATCCGCGCCGGGCGCCGCAGCGTCGACTTATCGGCTTCCACTCGCTATTCCTGGGCGATGAGCTCGCAGATGGAACCCGTCCGGCTGCTGCTCGTCGAGGACTCGGACCACGACGCCGAGCTCGTTCTGCGCGAGCTCCGCCGCTCGGCGGTCGAGGTCAGCTCCCTTCGCGTCCAGACCCCCGCGGGCTTGCGCGAGGCCCTCGACCAGGAGTGGGACATCGTCATCTGTGACTACTCGATGCCCAAGCTCGATGTCCGCAAGGTGCTCGAGGCGGTGCGAGCGAAGTCGAGCGACGTGCCGTTCATCGTCGTCTCGGGGACGGTCGGTGAAGAGGCCGTCGTCGAGCTCATGCGCGCGGGCGCCAACGACTACCTGCTCGAGGGGAGCCTCATCCGTCTGGGGCCCGCCGTCGCGCGCGAGGTGCGAGAGGGCAGGGCCGGAGCGGAGCGCCGTCGCGCCGAGCGCGGTCGCGAGCAGGCCGAGGAGAGCTTTCGTCGGATCATCGAGGCCTCGCCCGATCTCATCTTGGTCCATCGGGAGGGCGCGGTCGTCTACGCGAACCCGAACGCCGTCGAGCGTCTTCGCTGGAACGACGCGGGCGCCATCGATGGCGCCCAGCTCTCCGCGATCGTGATGGATCCCGATGCTCGCTCACAGCGTCCCGACGCGTCCGTGACGCCCGGGCGGCCGGCGCCCGTCGAGCAGCGGTGGCGCTGCACCGACGGCACGACCATCGCCGTCGAGGTCGTTCACTGCGAGGTGGTGTTCAGGGGCGCGCTCGCGACCGCGCTCATCGCTCGAGACCTCACGGAGCGTCACCACTTCGCCTCCGCCATGGTCGAGATGGATCGCATGGCCGCGATCGGCATCCTCGCGGCCGGCATCGGGCACGAGATCAACAACCCGCTCGCCTACGTGCTCGCCAACCTCGAGTTCGTCGCCACCGAGATCGACATGCTCATCGGCGAGCTCCCTGACGAAGCTCGTTCGCGGCTCGAGCCTCGCATCCTCGATCTGAACCAGGCGCTCGCCGACACGAGTCAGGGCGCGCAGCGCGTGCGTACGATCATCGCCGACCTCCGCACGTTCTCGCGCGTCGACGAGACGGGAACGCTCGTCGACGTCCGCCAGGTGCTCGACGCCTCGGCGCGCATGGCCGCTGTCCAGATCCGTCAGCGCGCCACCATCGTGCGGAAGTACGCGGAGGAGGTGTCGCCGGTCCTCGCCAGCGACTCACGGCTCGGCCAGGTGTTCCTCAACCTCGTCGCCAACGCGGCGCAGGCATTGCCCGAGGGCGTCGCCCCGGACGAGAACCGGATCGAGCTCAAGGTGCAGGACGCGGGCGAGTTCGTGGAGATCGAGATCTCGGACAGCGGATGCGGGATCCCCAGCGACGTGCTCCCGCGGATCTTCGAGCCGTTCTTCACGACGAAGCCGGCCGGCCAGGGCACGGGGCTCGGCCTCGGGATCTGCCGTCGGATCGTCACGCAGCTCGGCGGCGACATCAGCGTCCAGAGCCAGGTCGGCGTGGGAACCCGCTTCCTCGTGCGGCTCCCGCGTGCCGCCTCGCGTCACGCCCAGAAGACCGCGGCCACGGCAGCCGGGCGCTGAGAACGCCCGAAAACGCGGCGGTTCTTTGACTATCCCACATTGACCTACGTAGGCTCTGGTCCGTAGGAGGCCGTCATGTCGTCTGTCGAGCTCGAGCCCGTCCGTCAGCAGTTCCGCCGGTTCGTTCGCATCGACTGCCAGGTCGTACGCGAGCACGATTTCAAGCTCGTCGGAGACCTCGCCCTCGATCTCTCGACCAAGGGCATGCTCGTCCGCGCACGCACGCGCGTGCTCACGGGCGAGGAGCTCCTCGTCGCGTTCCGTCCCCCGCGCTGCAATCGCTGGATCGACGCGCAAGGCACGGTCGCTCGCGTCGTGCACGGCCGACGCCCCGGCGACACCGGGCTCTCCTTCGGCATCGAGTTCCACGGCATGGAGCGCGAGTACGAGGAGCTGATCTTCGAGAAGCTCCGCGGCATGGTCGCGCCGGATGCGATGCGTCCGCCGCGTCCGCTCGCTCCTCGTCGCGCGGCATGACCACGCCGGGCGGAGAGGCCGACCTCGAGCCCACGCAGTCTGCAGGCCACAGGTCGCGCGAGCAGCTCGCCGACTACCTTCTCGACATGGGTGCGGCGCTCGCGTCGTATGGCTGCCCCAGCTATCGCCTCGAGGACGTGATCCGCGCCGTCGCCGAGGCGGAAGGCTATCGCGCCGAGCCGTTCGCGCTTCCCACGGGGCTCTTTCTTCGCGTCACGCCGAAGGAGAGGGGGCACGGGAGCGTGCCGGAAGTGCATCGCATGACCCGGCTCTCCGACTGGGGCGTCAATCTGGAGCGGCTCACTCTCATCGACGAGATCTTCAACGACGTCGTCGATCGTCGCGCGTCGATCGAGCAAGGGCGCGCGCGGATCAGGGAGGTCGAGACGCGGCCGCCGGTCTGGTCGCCCGCGCTCGTGTGGGCCGCGACCACCGTCGCGTCCGGCGCTGCGGCGGTCTTCTTCCGGGGGTCGCTCGTCGACGTCTTCGTCGCCTCGGTCGTCGGCGCAGCCGTGGGCGGGAGCCGCGTGGTCCTCGGCCGCGACCCGGCGCGGCGTTTGCTCTCCGAGTTCCTGGGCGGCCTCTTCGCCGCCGCGTGCGCCTGGCTGGCGACGCGCGTCTGGCCGACGGCGTCGCCGGAGGTCATCGTGCTCGCGGGGGCGATCTCGCTCTTCCCCGGAATGACCTTCACCACCGGTCTGGCAGAGGTCGCACAGAAGAACCTCGTGTCGGGCGGCGCGCGGCTCATGGAGTCGGGCGTGACGCTGCTGCTCATCCTCTTCGGCGTGGCGCTGGTCGCGGGCTTCCAGAGGATGACGGGCACGGTGCCGCCGCTCGGTTCCGTGGAGCACTCCGCGCTGGGGCTGCACTACCAGGCGATCGCGCTCGTCGTGTCGTCGGTCGCGTTCGGCGTGCTCTTCCAGGTGCCGCGCCGCTACATGTGGACGGCGCTCGTCTCCGGCTCGACGGGCTACGTCGTCACCGCGTTCGCCGTACGTCGCATTCCCGAGGCGCCACACGTGGCCGCGTTCTGCGCGGCGCTTGCCGTCTGCATGCTCTCGAATGCGCTCGCGCGCGCGATGAACAAGCCCGCGCAGCTCTTCCAGCTGCCGGGGATGATCCTCCTCGTGCCCGGGAGCTTCGGGTTCGTGAGCCTCGATCAGCTGCTCGCCAAGCGGGCGGAGGCCGGCATCCAGCAGGCGTTCGCGATGGCGCTCGTGGGGGCCGCGCTGGTCATCGGCGTTCTCGTCGCGAACGTCGTGCTTCCGGCGCGCAAGCTGCTCTAGGCGATCACTTCTTGTTGAAGGCGATCACTTCTTGTTGAAAGCGATCACTTCTTGTTGAAACACTGAGGCTTCGGGTGGCGAATGCCACGCGAGTCGACGGTGAAGGGATTGTCGCAATCGTCGTGCGCCGGGGCCGGTGCGGTCGCGCGCGGCCTCACGCCCGAGCTCGCGGGCAGGGGCGTGGTGAAGCGCGGGGCGACTCCGACGGCGCTCCCCGCGGACGCCATTCCGCCGGCATTCGCCGGCGACGGCGGTGCTCCGTTGTTGGCTCCACCGGTCGTCGGAGGAGGATTGCGCTGGCTCCCACCGATCACGATCGCCGACTCGCTCTCCGCCGGGGTCGGTGAGACGGAAGGGACGCTCGGATCGCTGCCGGTACCGGGATCCGTCGACATCTGGACCCAGCGCATCCCGAAGAGCACGCCGCCTCCGACGAAGACGACGCCGGCGATCGCCATCGCGACGAGGCCGATGCGCGGCCGCCCGTGATCGCGCTCGCGCTCGTCGAGGACGGACGGTGTGGGCGTGCGATGGCTGGTCGCGAGGAGCGTCTCACGCTCGTCGTCGGCGACGCTCCCGCGGTCCTCGTTGGTGATGCCGAGGCCGCGCTCGCGCTCGTCGACCTGGCTGTCGGTCGGCACGACGCCGCTCGTCACCTCGATCGGCGAGCTCGGTGAGTCGCGGCGCAGCGGCGGCGGAATCGAGCTCGAGGTCTCGCTCTCGATGCGGTGAACGAGCTCCTGCCGCCAGTCGAGCGCGTCACCGGCGATGGAGTGGACCCACTCGCCGATCTCGCGCGCGGGGGCCGGCGCGAGCGCCTGCTCGAGCGCCGCGGCCATCTCGCGCGCGGAGGACCACCGGTTGTCGGCCTCGCGCGAGAGCCCCTTCATGACGATCTCGTCGAGGCCGGGCGGGAGGTCGGGGACGATCGAGCTCGGCGGCTGGACCTCCTCGTTGATGATCGCGTAGACGAGCGACGGCACGTCGTCGGCCTTGAAGAGGCGCTGCCCGGTGAGCGTCTCCCAGAGAACGACCGAGGCGGAGTACACGTCCGCGCGGCGATCGATGGCGCCCTTCGCGAGCTGCTCCGGGGACATGTAAGCGACCTTGCCCTTGATCTGGTCGGTGCGTGTCTCCTGCACGCGGTTCGTGGCCTTCGCGATGCCGAAGTCGAGCAGGCGCGGAACGCCGTCCGTGCCGACGTGGACGTTCTGAGGTGACACGTCGCGATGGACGAGGCCGAGCGGCTGGCCCTTCTCGCTGTGTGCGTCGTGCGCGGAGTGCAGGCCTTCGAGCGCGCCCGACATGATGCCGATCACGTACCTCGGCGGGACGCGCTCGCCGCGCTCGCGCGCCTTGCGAACGAGCCGCGAGAGCGATTCACCCGCGACGTACTCCATGACGAGGAAGAGCTCGCCATCGTCGGACACGACGTCGAGCGTGGCGACGACGTTGGGATGGCGGACGCGCGCCGCGAGCCGCGCCTCCTCGAGGAACATGGCGACGAACTCGGGGTCCTTCGCGAGGTGCGGATGCAGGCGCTTGATCGCGACTGTGCGCGCGAACCCGACGGGCCCGAGCAGGCGCGCGAGATGGACTGTGGCCATACCGCCGGCGGCGATCTCGCCGTACAGCGCGTACCGACCCAGACTTCCGCGGTAATCCGCGCTGGATTGCTCCGCCACTGGTCGGAGATGTTACCACTCATGGCCGAGGCCTCAAAGCAGCACCGCCCCCTCGCGGAGGCCGGAGCTCGGCCTGCAACCTACACGTGGCTTGCCTGCCTGTTCTGCCGGGTCTACGTCCTCGGCCGCGATGATCTCTGCGACCAAGAGCCTCGTCCGGTACGCGTGGGCGGTGCTCGCCTACAACCTGCTCGTCATCCTCTGGGGGGCTTACGTGCGCGCGAGCGGGTCGGGGGCGGGCTGCGGGCGGCACTGGCCGCTCTGCAACGGCGGCCTGGTCTCGCGCAGCGATAGCGCGAAGACACTCGTCGAGGCGTCTCACCGCGTGACCAGCGGAATCGCGATGATCGTCGTCGTCGGCCTCATGGTCTGGACGCTGCGCGCGCTGCCGCGCGGCCATCGTGCGCGGAAGCTGGCGATCGCATCCACGTTCTTCATCTTCACGGAGGCGCTCGTGGGCGCCGGCCTCGTGCTGTTCGAGCTCGTCGCTACCGACAAGTCGATGAAGCGCGGGCTCTCGATGATCCTGCACCTCGACAACACGTTCCTGCTCCTCGCCGCGCTTTCGCTCACCGCGTGGACGCTCACGCACGACGGCGCGAAGGCGGTCAGCGACGAGGTGTCCGCACCGGTCACACGGCCGAGCTGGCTGCGCCCGGTGGTCTTCGTCGCGCTCTTCGCGGTGCTCGTGCTCGGCTCGAGCGGGGCGATCGCCGCGCTCGGCGACACGCTCTTTCCCGCGACCTCGCTTCGCGAGGGGCTCGCCCAGGATCTGTCGCCGCTCGCGCACGTGTTCTTGCGGCTGAGGGTGCTTCATCCCTTCATCGCGCTCCTCGCGGGCGCCGTGGTGTTCGTGGGCGCGAGCCTCGTGCGCATGGCGAAGCCGTCGGCGCGCACGCGGACGCTCTCGCGTGTCGTGACGCTCGTGTTCGCGACGCAGTTCGCGCTCGGCCTCTTGAACGTGACGCTACTGGCGCCGGTCGGGCTTCAGCTCGCGCACTTGCTCCTCGCCGACGCGACCTGGATTGCGCTCGTGCTGATGGGGTGGGAGGCGCTCTACGCGACGCCCGTGGAGGTCGCTCAGAGCCCCATCATGTCGAGGAACGGCCCGGCACCGATGAGCGACGTGCCGCCGTCGACGAGCAGCGTCGACCCCGTCACGTAGGCGCCCGCGGGCGAGACGAGGAAGAGGACGCTCGCCGCGATCTCCTCGATCGTCGCGTAGCGACCGAGCGGAACGCGCTTCTTCAGCGCGTCGGCGGTGGTGCCGGGCGCGAGCCGGCTCATGCCTTCGGTGCCCTCGACGGGGCCCGGCGCGACGGCGACGACGCGGATGCCCGAGCGGCCCCACTCGAGCGCGAGGTCCCGGGTGAGCTTCGCGATGCCGGCCTTGGCGGCGCCGGCATGGACCTGGAGCGGCGTCGGGACGTCGGCCTGTGTCGCCGTGATGCTCACGATGACGCCGCCCTGCTTGGCGAGGTGCGTGAACGCCGCGCGGCAAGCGTTGAACGTGCCGCAGAGATCGATGTCGATCACGGCGCGAAAGCCGTTCGCGCTGAGGCTCGCGGCGGGCGACAGGAAGTTGCCGGCGGCGCTGTTGACGACGATGTCGAGGCGACCGAACGCGGCGGCGGCGTCGTTCATCGACTTCTCGAGCGCGGTGTAGTCGCGGACGTCCGTCGGGTGGACCGAGGCCGTGCCGCCCGCGGCGGTGATCTCCGCGGCCACGGCGTCGAGCTTCTGCGCGGTGCGCCCGAGGAGCGCGACCTTGGCGCCGTGATGCGCGAAGAGCTTCGCGATGCCGGCGCCGATGCCGCTGCCTCCGCCCGTGACGAGAGCCGCTTTGCCGGCGAGCAGATTCGGAGCGAAGACGCTGTCCATGGGGAGGTGTTTACACCGCCTCGGCCGGACGCGGCATGCGGAACACGAGGCGCCACAGCGGATAGCTCCACGCGAGGAACACGAGGTGGCTCGTGACGAGCCGTACCGGCACGTAGGCCCACGCGAGGCCCGGCGGGAGCAGGCGCATGACGACGTCGAAGAGGACGCCGTTGGCCGCGAGCGCGGCAAGCTCGACCACGGTGTAGAGGACCGCCTGCCTGGCGAGCGAGCCGCGGCTCGCGCGAAACGCGAAGTGGCGGTTGCCGAGGAAGTTCACGATGCCGCCGACGACGAGCGCGGGGATGCTCGCGACCCGTGGCGCGAGCCCGACGGCCGACACGAGCAGCGCGAGCACGGCGAGATCGGCGAGCGTCGCGGCGCCTCCGGCGAGGAGCGCACGCAGGATGCGGAGCGGGTCTCGGGACAGCTTGGTGGTGGCCACGTCGAGCTGTGGTGCAATGGTTGAACCACTTCTGAGGGGCCGTGTTGTCGAGGGGTTACGAGGGGTCGCGCAGGCGCGTTCGCGCGAAACCGCGTCCTGGTCTGCGCGGTGCGCCCCGGCGGGGGAGGGGCAACCTCGTTGGGCTCACGCGGGGTCAGTGCGGCTTGCGGCCGGCTTCTTCGTCTCCCTCGGCGACCTCGGCGAGGCCGGCGAGGTCCGCGAGGCGGAGCGGATGAAACGGCGGACGCGGCGTGAAAGGAAGCGTCGCGTGGCCGCCCCGCTCGACCAGCAGGCGCGCGCAGAGCGCGACGCAGCCCTTTCCCTGGCACCAGCCCGTCCCGAAGCCCGTGTAGCGCTTCAGCGACTCGATGTCGTCGTGACCACGAGCGACGGCGTCCTCGAGCTCGTGGAGCGTGACGTCCTCGCAGCGGCAGACGAGCACCTTCGCCATGCGCTGGGCCCGCTCAGTCGCCGGTGTATTCGCAGCGCGCGTCGCACGTCTCGAAGACGGTGACCTGCGCGAGCGAGGGAAGCGCGGTCTTCAGCCCGTCCCAGATCCACTTCGCGAGGTTCTCGCTGGTGGGGTTCTCGAGGCCCGGGATGTCGTTCAGGTAGTTGTGGTCGAGCTGCAGCCAGAGCGGCTGCCAGATGTCGTAGATGACGCCGAAATCGATGAACCAGCCTGTCTCGGGGTCCACCGGTCCTGCGACCGTCAGCTCGATCTTGAAGGAATGACCGTGCAGCCGCTGGCACTTGTGGCCGGCGGGCACCTTCGGGAGCTTGTGGGCGGACTCGAAGCGGAACTCGTGGACAAGACGGACATTCACGGCGGCGCGCAGCATAGCACGGTCTTGCGAGCCACTGGCGCCCTCCGAAGTCGAGGCACTTGCCTGTGGATTGCGCTTCGGGTACACCCCTCGGTCCTCTCAGGAGCCGCCATGTACCTCACGCTCAGCAAGAAGCCCCGCAAGTCCAACCGCGGCAAGACCAAGCGTTACCGCGCCAAGCTCAAGGCGAAGGACCGCGGTCGTCGTTCGCGCGTGTACTGCGCTCACAAGATGACCTGAAGTCCTGCCGATAGAGTGCGACCCCGTTCGGGGTCGCGGCTCTATGGGGCGTGTACCCGGTCTACCCGCACGCCTCGCAGCTCTCGTTTCCCACGGCGCACCCCGCGCGCGCCGTGTTGCCGTATGACCCGGCGCCGCAGGCTCCATCTGCCGCACGAACGTCGCCCGCTGTCTGGGTGCTCGTGGCGATGGGCCTGATGGCCGCGCTGGGCGGTCTGTTTGCCACCTGCGGCGTGCTCGTCGCTGCGGTGGCCTTCGCTCCGGACCACGGAGCCAACCACGTCGCTCCAACGACGCAGGTCACTCGCGACCAACAAATGTAGGAGCCCGCGGTCTTCGTCGAGACCAAGCGAGGCCGAGGAGGAGTGAGGAGCCGTACTCCTGTACGGTGACGAGCTCCGACGCCGGCCTCGGCGAGCTGGTGATCGCGTATCGGCGGAGAACGCGCGCTCCTACCCGTTGCCGCCCTTTTTGAGCTCGGTGAGCACGAGCTTCGCGACCTGCTTCAGCGTGTCGAACACGCCGACGCCGGTGCGGGCGACAGCCTCGAAGTCGGGGACGTTCGTCGGGTTGAGCATCTGACGAAGCTCGTCGACCGACGCGACGTTCGGCAGATCGCGCTTGTTGTACTGGACAACGAACGGGAGCTTGTCGAGCGAGTAGCCCTGCTCCGCGAGGTTCGTACGAAGGTTCTCGACGGACTCGAGGTTCGCCTCCGTGCGCTCGATCTGGGAGTCGGCGCAGAACACGACGCCGTCGACGCCCTTCAGAATCAGCTTTCGGGACGCGTCGTAGAAGACCTGGCCGGGGACCGTGTAGAGGTGGAAGCGGGTCTTGAAGCCGCGGATCTCACCGAGCGACAGCGGCAGGAAGTCGAAGAACAACGTGCGCTCCGTCTCCGTCGCGAGGCTGATCATCTTGCCTTTCGCTTCGGGATTCGTGCGCTCGTAGATGTACTGCAGGTTGGTGGTTTTCCCGCAGAGACCCGGGCCGTAATAGACCAACTTGCAGTTGATCTCGCGGGCCATGTAGTTGATGAAGCTCATCGGTAGGTATCGCGGAGTTCGCTTCGTTCAATCGTTGAACAGGTTGTCGATGTCCTCGTCCGTGATCTCGGCGAACGGCGAATCTGCGCCGGGCTCCTGCACCTTCTTGAGCAAGCTCTCGAAGATGTTGTTGAGCTCCTCGCTCGCCTTCTTCACGCGAAGGCGGACGAGACCAAGACTCGAACGAGAGTCGAAGATCACCACCAGGATGACTCGATTGCCGACCAACTGGATGTGGATGTTCGCCTTCTCGCCCTCGTGGAACTGAGTTGCGAACTCGTTCTCCTTGAGGAGCTTGGCCATCCCGCCCGTCGCGGCGATGTTGCCGGCGGTCAGCGAGGCGAGGCTCGTCGTGTCCACATTGTCGATGTCGCCGGCGGCCGAGATGAGCTGCCCATTCTTGTCGACGATGAAGACGACCTTGGCGTTCGCGTCCCGAACCAGGCGGTCTACGACCGTCTGGATCTGGTTGAACTCCTCCTCGTACATCACCATCTGCGGATTGACCATCGAACCCTCGGTGCGCGCGTCTGCGATCGCGCATCTGCGATCTCGCTCGTCGATCGCTCTATCTAGATGCGGGAGACAGCTTCGGTTCTATCCGACTAGTGCCTCGGACAGCAAGTGCATGAATGGTTGATTGCAGCTTCGCTAAGTCGGCCCCGGTCACGAGCAGAAGCCAAAGACGGCGTCATAGAGCACGCGAAGGCCCCATTTGAGGCCGTCCACGGGCACCCGCTCGTCGTGCCCATGGTACATTTTCGTGAAGTTCACCTCATGCGTGGGGTCGAACTTGACCGGCGAGAACCCGTAGCAGGTGGTTCCGAGGCGGACGTAGGCCTTCGCGTCCGTGAATCCGGGGATCAGGTAGGGAAGCGGCTGGCCGGCCGGGTCGTGGAGGCGCAAGGTCGCGGCCAGCCGGTCGAAGAGCGGCGTTCTGGACGTCGCCTCGACGGGGGGCAGCGATCGCAGGACCTCGAGCTCCGGGTCGCCGCCGAGGGCCTGCCTCAGCTCCTCGAGAAAGGCGCTCTCCGACTGGCCGGGCAGCGTCCGCCCGTCGAGATCGACGGACGCGCGGCCCGGGATGACGTTCACCTTCGAGCCCGCGCGCAGGACCGTGGGAGACGCCGTGTTCGACAGCATCGCGCCGAACGAGCGCCGCTGGCCCGGATCCCTGATCAGGTGATCGAGGATGAGGGAGGCGACCTGAGGGGTGGTGAGCCGCTTCAGGACGTGGCGCTGTGGGCTCGGCAGGTCGCGCGCGAGGCCGTGGAGGAAGGTCGTGACGACCTCGGTGGGGTGCATCGGCAGCCGGCCGTGGCCGAGGCGCGTGATCGCCTTGGCGAGCCGCAGGACGGCGCTGTCCGGGTCGGGCATCGAGCCATGGCCCGGCGAGCCCTGGTAGGTCGCGCGCACCCAGCACACGCCCTTCTCGGCGACCTGGATCGGATAGAAGGTCCGCCCGAACAGGTGGAGCGAGAACGCCCCGATCTCGCCGAGCATGTGCTCTGCACGCACTTCGTCGGCGTGCTCGTCGCAGAGGAACATGCTGCCGAGCTCGCAGCCGGCCTCCTCGTCCGCGACGGCCGCGAAGATGACGTCGCGGGAGAGCTTCTTCCCCTCCTTGGCATTGCGCGCGAGCATCGCCATGACGCACGCGCTCATCGCCGCCATGTGCTTCATGTCGATCGCGCCGCGGCCCCACACGTATCCGTCGTGGATCTCGGCGCCGAACGGATCGTGCTTCCACGCCTTGGCGTCGGCCTCGACGACGTCGAGGTGCGCGTTGAGGAGGAGCGGGGGCTTGCTGCCGTCGCCCTTCACGCGGGCGACGACGTTCGTGCGCCCCTTCTGCTTCTCGTAGAGCTTCGGCTCGAGGCCGGCGGCGCGCAGGTGCTCGGCCACGCGCTCCGCGGCGGGCCGCTCGTTGCCGTCGCCCTCGTCCCGCGTCCCGCGATTCACAGTCGGAATGCGGATGAGATCGCGCAGCAGCTCGACGCAGCTACTGCCCTCGTGTGCCCAGTCGATCGCCGTAGTCACGCGGCGAGCATACCGTGCGCTACTCAGAGCGCGATAACGGGTTGCTCGCGCGTGCCCGTGCGATGATCCCGTGATGTCGTCGATCGGCGTGCTCCGGCTCGAGGGCGTTCCCGCGTCGCGGCTCGCCGCGAAGTCGCGTCACGCGCTCGACTCGGCGCTCCGCCTGCCCGCGGAGCTCACGATCGCGACGCTGTCGGACGAGGCGATCGTCCTCGGCGCCCTCCAGCGTGCGTCGGAGCTCACGGGCGGAGGCGAGGCCTCGTTGCCGCTGCTCCGTCGCGGCTCGTGTGGGGCCGAGGTTCGCGTCGGGCCGGGGTCGTTGTGGATCCAGCTCGCTCTCGAGCGGAGTGACACGCTCGTCGCATGCGAGCCCAGCCGGCTGCTCAACCGGTACGTCCGCCCGGTCCTCCGCGCGCTCACCCGGAACGGCGCGCTCGCGCACTACTTCGACCGCGACTGGATCAGCGTCGCGAAGCGTCCCGTCGGGCTCGTCGCCTTCGCTCACGACGCGGGCACGCGCCGTGCGCTGGTCGAGGTGATCATCGCAGCGTCGACGCCCTTCGCCACTCGTGTGCGGCCGTCGTACCTCGGAAAGCCCGCCGCGACGCTCACCGAGCTCGGCATCGACGTGGACCTGACGCGCCTCGGGGACGCGATCGTCGAGGCTCACGCCGACACCTACGGTCGCGCGCTCGTGGAGCTCCCTCGCGACGCGCCCGGGGAGGCCGATGCCCCGATCGCGACCGAGGATCTGCGGAGCGAGCCCGCCTGGGCGGTGACGCGCGACGAGGCGATCGGCGTCATCGGCGCCGGTCGCGATCGCAAGGGGCGCCTGCGCGTCGGCGGCGAGCTCATGGCCTCGCGCGACGCGATCGCCACGCTCGAGCGCGAGATCGCGGAAGCGGCCGGCGACGGCGCACGTCTCGATCGCGCCGTCGACGGCCTCGCGGCGCCTGGCGTAGCGCTCCTCGGTGTTCGTGACCTACGCGTGGTGCGTGAAGCGATCGGCCTGGCGCTGCGTCAGGGCGTGTGACTCGCTCAGTAGAATCCGCCCTGCAGCCACGCGGTGTAGCCGTAGATGTGCTTCGAAGGCGCGACGGCGCCCTCCGGGTGCATGTTGTCCACCGCGTAGCTCGCCTCGTTCATCAGGCGGAGATTCTTCCCGAAGCGCAGTCCGGCCATGAACGTGTACGTGTCGCGCGCGTTGTTCGCGATGTCCGAGTCCGTCGTGTACGTGTCGTAGCGGAACCCAGCGATGCCCCACTTCGTGAGCTCCTGCTCGGCGCGAAGGGTGAGCGCCCGCTCGTTCAGGTCCTTGACGTCGTCGGTGACGACCTTCGGGATCGCGGGCACGGCGAACGCGTAGTTCACGCCGGTGTCCATGTTGGTCGCGAACATCAGCTCGCCGATGACCCTGGTCTCGCCGAGCTTCGGGAAGAACGGATGCGCGACGTTGATCGCGAGATTCGTCCCGAGCTTCTTGAAGTTCTTCACGCGCAGCAGCGTCGCGTCGACGGTCTGACCGCGGCCGGCGTACCCGTAGAGGGTCGGCGTGACGGGACCGAGCTTCGTCTGCACGAGCGCGAAGAAGTCCTTCGAGCTGTTCAGATCGGGCAGGAGGACGAAGCTCCTCTCGCCGAGCCGCTGTCCGTTGAGGATGCCCACGTCGAAGACGAAGCGATCCTTCATCACGAACGTCTTGGCGTGGACGCCGAGATCGCGCTCGGTCGGGAAGGCGTTCTGCGACGCCCAGGTGCGCTCGATGAACGGCCGGTACATCGACGACTCGAGCAGCTCGTTGCGGAACGGCACCTCGAAGAGGCCGCCGCCGATGCGGGTCTCGATGTCCTTCGTCCAGTGAGCGATGCCGGTCGCCTCGGCGTTGCGCGCGATCGACCCCTGCGCGGCCGTCGGGCCGCCCATCGGGAGGAGATCGATCTGGAAGAAGACGCGCACGTCGTCGGTCTCGTAGATCGCGCGGAGGCGCGTGCGGCGCAGGCGGAAGAGGTTCGTGTTCGTCGTCGTGCCGTCCGCCTTCGCGATGACGTCGTTCGCCCCGATGCCCGGTGGAAGGCTGCCGTTCACGAGGTTCGGCGACGCCGCGGCGTTGACCGACTGCACGCGGTACTGGAGCTGCACGTAGCCCTGGAACTTGAGGTGACGAAGCGCTCCGAGGTTGGTCTCGAGCGTCTTCAGCCGTTCCTCGTCGGCGGCGACGCGAGCCTCGAGCTCTCGCACCTTCGCGAGCGAGTCCTCCGTGCCCTTGACCACGATGGGGGCCGGCGGGGGCACGTTGGACGGCGGCGTGACGTCCGTTCCCGACGTCGAGGTCGGTGCGCCCGGCGTGGGCGCGGGCAAGAGCGGCGGGTCGGCCGCGGTGGCGGGGCTCGTCGGCCACGAGGGGGCTGCGCCGCTCGGATCGGGGGAGGGGGGCGGAGGAGGCGCGCCCTGCGCCCAGGAGGCCGAGGCCCCGAGCGAGAACGTGAGGAAGGCAGAGAGCGCCAGGACAACGCGGCGGGCGTGTGACGTCACGCCGCCGGGCATACCTCGTCGCCGACACCCGAGCGTGACAATTCTGTTACGCGCGTGCGCCGGTTCGTCACCGTTTCGCGAGGCGCTCCCAGACGCGGGCCTCGCGGAAGATGCGAACGAGCTCGGGATCGAGGTGCTGATCCTTCACGCCGTACTCGAGGATGTCGATGGCGCGCTCGACCGGAACGGCCTTCTTGTAGGGCCGGTCGCTCGCGGTGAGCGCGTCGTAGATGTCCGAGATGCTCATCATCTTCGACTGCACCGGGATCTCCTCGGCGCGGAGGCGATTCGGGTAGCCGGTGCCGTTGAGGCGTTCGTGGTGGGCGCCGGCGATGGCCGGCACGCGACGGAACGCCTTCCCCCAGGGGATGTTCGAGAGGAACTTGAACGTGTGGACGACGTGGCTCGTGATCTCGTCGTACTCCTTCGGCGTGAGCGAGCCGCGCTTCACGCTGAGCGCCACGGCCTCGTCGGCCTCGATGAGGAATCTCATCTCGCCGCGCATGTCGAAGTAGGTCTCCTTCGCGATTGTCTCGATCTTCGCGAAGTCGCCGGCGGCGAGGACGGTGGGCTCGTTCGCGGCCATGATCGTCGCGAATGAAGCGTCGAGCTCGGCGCGACGCTCGACGAGCTCCTTGTCGAGGGCGTCGAGCTCGGCCTTCGGAGCGCCGCGCTCGAGCGCGTGCACCTTGCGCCGCAGTACGTCGGCCTCCAGCGAGCGCGCGATGAAGTCGAAGCGCGAGCGGATCAGCTCGACCTTCTCCTCGTAGAGCTTGTTCGCCTTGACGAGGACCTTCTCGCGCACTCCGATCTTGCCGAAATCGTGCAAGAGGCTCGCGTACTCGAGCTCGCGCAGGTCCTCGCTCGAGAAATTCGCGCCCTTGTACGGGCCGCTCGATTCCATGTCGACGACCTTGGCGAGCTCCACGGTGAGGTCCGCGACGCGGCGCGAGTGACCGCTCGTCGTCGGGTCGCGAGACTCGATCGCCTCGACGCTGGCCTTCACGAAGCCCTCGAAGAGCTTCCGGATCTCGTCGTAGAGCATCGCGTTCTCGAGCGATGCGGCGGCTTGCGCGGCGACCATGCCGAGCAGCTCCTCGGAGCGCTCGTCGAAGGGGACGACTTGCTCCTCGACATCCTCCTTGGTGAAGAGCTTCTTCTCCGGGTCCTTCTTCTTGTTGATGAGCTGGATGACGCCGATGACCTCGTCCCGCTGCGGCGAGATGAGCGGGACGGTCAGCATCGATTTCGTGCGGTAGCCGATCTTCTCGTCGAAGCGCCGGTCGAAGCCGTACTGCGCGCCCGCCGCGATGTCGTAGGCGTCGGGGATGTTGATCGGCTTCTTGCCGAGCGCGGCGCTGCCGGCGATGGAGCGCGTCGAGATCGGCATGACGAACTCGCGCGAGTCGTAGTTGACCGACTCGTTCTGCGAGAGCTTGAAGCGCAGCATGGGGCCGCGCGAGAGGCTCGGGGGCCCGCCCTCGCCGGTGTCGTTGGCCGAGGCGTCGTCCTCGACGACGTAGATGCTGCCGGCGTCCGCGCCGGTGACGAAGCGGCTCTTCTCGAGGATGATCGCGAGCAACTTGTTCACGTCGCGCTCGGTCGTCATCGCGCGCGCGATGTTGATGAGCTCACCGAGCTCGTACCGATAGCGGCGCAGCCACTTGCCGCGGCTCTCGGCGCGGCCCTTGGCCTCGAGAAGCTCGAAGGCGCGGATGCCGGCGAGGAACATCTCGTCGAGCGTGGCCTCCTCCGCGACGATGCTCGCGAGGCCGCGATTCATGGCCTGCTGGAGATCGACGTCCTTCGGGTAGCCCATCAGGATGAGCATCGCGTTGGAGTCCGCGAAGCGGGCGGCGAAGGGCTTGAGCAGCTCGCGGCCGCGATCCCAGACGGCGGCGGGGGCGAGCACGACCATGAGGTCGTCACGGGTGACCGCGATGAGGAGCGGATGCGGGCGAGAGACCGTCTCGTGGACGAGGCGCGGATCGGCGGTGAGCTCCTGGGCGAGGCGTCCCATCTTCACGACGAGGGGGGCGTTGGCCTCGCCGTTCGTCCGTCCGCCGGTGTCGGCCGCGCCGACCTTCTGGAGATCGCTCATGGATGTTCCCCGCCCGAGTCCGAAGGTATCAGATGCGACGACGGGCGAAAGCGTGTCCTCCGCTCGTCTAGGTCGGAACGCCGATCGTGGCACGTGTGCCCAACGCACCGTCGCGCTTCACGAGCGTCAGGGTGCCCGAGTGATGGCTCACGATCTCGCGCGCGATCGTCAGCCCGAGCCCAGAGCCGCCTTCTTCGCGTTTGGTGCTGAAAAACGGCTCTGTCGCGCGCTTTGCGATCTCGTCCGGGATGCCGGCGCCGTCGTCGTCGACGACGAAGAGGACGCGATCGCACGAGGAGGAGACGTGAAGCCTCACCTCCCCGCCCACGGGGGTGGCCTGGCAGGCGTTCAAGAGCACGTTGACGAGCGCCTGCTCGAGCAGCGACGGCTCGCAGGCGATGTTGGGGAGATCGCCGTCGACGTCCCAGCTGAGCCCGACCTCCGAGCCGCTGAAGCGATGGCGAACGAGCTCGATCGCGTGCTTCGCGAGCGCGGCAGGCGCCATCTGGACGAGGTGCGGAGAGTCCCCGCGGGCGAGCGCGAGGCAGCCGCGCACGATGGCCTGGATGCGCGTCACCTGGTCGAGGACGATCCCCAGCGCGCTCGTCACTCGCTCGTCGTCGGTGCTGCGTGCGAGCGCCTGCTCGACTCGCCCGACGATGACGCCGAGGGGGGTGCCCAGCTCGTGCGCGATGCCGGTCGAGAGGGCGGCGAGCGCGGCCATCTTGTCCGCCTTGGCGAGGAGCGCCTCGCGTTCGCGCTCGAGCGCCGAGATTGCGACCTGGCGCTGGAGCTCGAGCTCGCGTCGCTGCCTGCGCTGGGCGAGCCCGCCGAAGGCCGTGACGAGCCCGGCAACGACGAGGACCGTGAGACCGAGCCGCCACCCCTCGTGCTCTTCGCGATTTCGCATCCGCTCGGCCGACGCGAGGACCACGATCCCCCACGAGCCCTGCCCGCGGACAGCTACCCGGGCGAGGCCAGCTACCGCGCGCCGAGGTGGCAGGCCGAACGCGACGGCCTCGTCGCGGGGGATGATCACGGTTCGCGCGTTGCCGTCGAGCGCCTCGCGCAAGCGGGCCGACGGGATCAGCCGGTGGTCGGTGGTCAGGAACCCGTCCTGACGCGGTCGTGCAGCGAGCACCATCGTCTCGCTCTGGTCCTCGAGCCGGCGCGCTCCCTGGAGGAGCTCGAACACCGCTTCGTCGGAGAGCGGTGCTTCCGCGCTGGGCCCGCGTCCCCGTCTGGCGAGCTCGCCGAGGCGGTCTTCCAGGTCGACGGCGACCATCGTCGCGAGCGCCGCGTGCTCGTGCGAAAAGTCCGCGAGGGCCGCGGCGCGCTCGACGCTTGCGGACCACGCTGCCGCCGCGAAGACGGCGCCGATGGCCGCGAGCATCGAGAGCACGAGCCAGGATCGCTCGAGGAGCCGCCGGACTCTCTCCTTGACGGTCGACGCGCCGTCAGTCGTCGTGGGCTTCATCGATGGCGAGCCATTTGTTGAGCGTCTTGGCATCGATGCCGAGCTTCTCGCACGCGAGCGCCTTCCTTCCGCCAAGCCGCTCGAGAACCGAGGCTGCATAGCGACGCTGGAGCTCCCTCACCGGAACGATCTCCTCTCCGAAGTCGAATGCCGCGCGCGAGCTGGGCTTCGCGCTCACCGCGGAAGGCAGATCGCTCAGCTGTGCCTCCGGTGTCCGGCCGAGCAGCACGGCGCGCGAGACGGCGTTCTCGAGCTCGCGGACGTTGCCAGGCCATCCGTAGTCGAGGATGCGCAGCATGGCCTCGTGCGAGAATCGCTCCACGACCGCCCGCGGGCTCGCGGCGCGCGCCTCGGCGATGAAGCGCTCGACGAGCGGAGCGATGTCGTCGCGGCGCTGGCGGAGCGGAGGGATCTCGACGACGACGCCTTCGAGCCGGTAGAGGAGGTCCTCGCGGAAGTGGCCGCTCGCGATGCGGGCGCGCAGGTCGCGGTGGGTCGCCGCGATGATGCGCACGTCGACCGCTCGCTCGCGCGACGCGCCCACGGCGCGGATGCAGCGGCGCTCGAGCACGTCGAGGAGCTTGGCCTGGAGCGCGGGCACCATGTCCCCGATCTCGTCGAGGAAGAGCATGCCGCCGTCGGCCTGCTCGAAGAGACCCTGGCGGTCTCGGTCGGCGCCGGTGAAGGCGCCTCGCACGTGACCGAAGAGCTCGCTCTCGAGGAGGTTCTCCGGCAGCGCCGCGCAGTTGACCGACACGAACGGCGCGCTCACGCGATTGCTCTCGGCATGGAGCGCGCGCGCGAACATGCCCTTGCCCGTCCCCGTCTCGCCGATGAGGAGCGTGGGCATCTCGGCGTCGGAGATGCGCTCGATCAGGTCGCGCACCTGGCGCATCGCGTCGCTCTGCGCGATCAGCTGATCGAGCGCGAACCGCTGGCGGAGCGCGCGGCGGAGCGTGCGCGTCTCGCGGCGGAGCGCTCGCTCCTCGAGCGCGCGCCCGATGACGAGAGCGAGCTCGGCGACCTTGAAGGGTTTGAGGAGGTAGTGGAAGGCTCCCTTGCGGAGCGAGTCGACAGCCGTGTCGATCGCACCGAAGGCGGTCATGACGACGACCGGACGTTCCGGGACGATCTGCTTCGAGAGGATGAGGAGGCTGATGCCGTCGATCTCCGGCATGCGCAGGTCGGTCACGAGGATGTCGTGCCCGCCCTCGCGAACGAGCTTCGAAGCGGTGTCGGCGCCGCTTGCCGTCACGCCATGGCCGTGTGCCCGCAGGCCGTCTGCGAGGGTCTCGCGCAGGGCAGCATCGTCGTCGACGACGAGGACGCGCACGTTCGCGGTCGAGGCAGCCATCAGTGGAGGTTCATAGCGGGCTCGTGTGCCCGAGCAAACCCCCGCGCGCTCGACGCGTCGCCGTGTGACTGCGCTCACATGTGCGCGCGGAATCGTTCCGTACAGGACCGGGAAATATTCCGCGTCGGGACCGACGGCCGCCGGGCGCTCCACGGCGATTCGCGCAAGGGACGCATCGCGTCCGTCTGGCCCGGTCCGTGCTTGGCGACCGCGGCAGCATGAGGCGCTCGTCGCGTTGGCTCGTATTTGCAGCGATCGTGGGAGCGACGCTGCCGCTGTCCAGGTTCGCTCATGCCCAGCCGGGCCCACCGCCCGAGGTTGCCGCCGCACCGGCGGACGCCGAGCTGTCCGGGGTCCGCAAGATGTCACTCGACGATGCACGGACGTTCGCGAGAACGCATCAGCTTCGTTTGATCGCGGCGCGGCAGCGGCTCGTCGCGGCGCAACGAGATGCCGACGTGCCCGGCGCGCAGTGGCTCCCGCGCCTCGGCGCCATGGCGCAGCTCGTCGGCTCGACGGCGAACAACAGCACGACGACGTTGCTCGGCACCTCGGCGGTGGACCTGCCACGCATCGGCGCGACCCGGGTGGAGTCGGACCCCAGCCTGCAGCCGTATCCGTCGACGGCGGCGGCGCTGGGCATCCGGCAGGAGCTGCTCGACTTCGGGCGCATCGCCGCCGAGCGAAACAGCCTGCTGCTGGCCGGAGAGGTGGAGAAGCTGCGCGTCGCGAGCACGGCGCTCGACGTCGACCTCGGCGTCGAGCAGTCGTACTTCGCCGTCCTCGCGTCGGTCTCGATCGCGGAGGCGTCGCGAGGAGCGTTCGTTCGAGCTTCGCAGCACCGCGACCTCGCACGCGCGAACGTCCAGAGCGGGCTCAGGCCGCCCATCGAGCTCACCCGTGCCGAGGCCGACGTCGCGCGCTACGAGGCGGCGCTGATGCGGGCACGCGCCTCGGTGCACGTCGCGCGGAGCGTGCTCGCCGTCGCGGTCGGCGTGGATGACGTGGAGCTCGACGTGACCGAGGCCGTAGGAGAGCCCGCCGCGCTGCCTCCGCTCGCGCGCATGCTCGGCATGGCCGCCGCTTCCCCGAACGTGCGCGAGGGCCGTGCGCGGCTCGAGGCGCAGCGCGGCGCGACGCGGGCGCTCGAGGCCCAGACGCGGCCCAACGTCATGGCGACTGCGTCGATCTCCGGCCGCGCCGGCGGCGCACTGCCGTCGGCCGGTCCGGTGCCGTACGGCGACGGGTGGGCGCCGACCGTTCCGAACTACGACGTCGGGGTCGTCTTCACGTGGCCCATCGTCGAGCCGATCTGGGATCGTCGCGCCGACGCATCGCGCGCGCGCGAGCAGGCGCTGTCGTTCGAGGCCGAGGCGGCGCTCAAGGGCCAGCGCGGGGTGATCGGCGCGGCCTACGTGGAAGCGTCGGTGTCGCAGCAGACCCTCGGCGCGCTCCAGCGCGGCGCCGATGCGGCCCGCGCCAACTACGATCAAGCAGAGAACCGCTTTCGCGTCGGCCTCGGCACGAGCACCGAGCTGGCAGACGCGCAGGCATTGCGGACCGAGGCGGACATCCAGCTCGCGATCGGTCGATTCCAGATGGCAAGGACGCGCGCGGCCCTCGAGCGCGCGGTCTCGGAGGCGCGATGAACGAGCCGGAGCATGGTGCAATTGGCGTGCGGACGCGCCGAAGCGACAAGAAGGCGACGATCCCGATCGTCATTTCTCTCGTGGTCGTCGTGATCCTCGGCACTGGTGGACTCCTCCTCCGTCGCGCCGAGAGCGGCGTGAACAAGGTCGCCATGGACGCCGACCCGAAGATCGTAGCCATCGTGCCGGGCCGGGCGACGATGTACCGGGCGACGAGACGATACGTCGGGACACTCGAGCCGTGGCTATCCGCCAAGATCGGTCCGCAGCTAGCCTCCGGCTTCGTCGACACCGTCCTCGTGCGCCCGGGCGCAGTGGTGAAGCGGGGCGACGTGCTCGCGACGCTCGACTGCCGCAACGCGTCCAGCGCCAACCAGGCCATCGGGCACCAAGCGCGCGCCCTCGAGGAGCGACAGAAGGCGGCCTCGCGCGAGGCGCTGCGGCTCGGTGAGCTGCTCGACGGCGGCTTCGCGTCTCCGAACGAGGTCGAGCAGAAGCAGGCTCAATCGGCCGCGAACGACGCCCAGATCCAGGCACTCCTGGCGCAGGCGTCGGGCAAGTCGCTCGAGGTCAGCGACTGCGTGCTGCGCGCGCCGTTCGACGGCGAGGTCGCCCTCCGTACTGCGGACCCAGGTGCGTTCGTGCGACCGGGCGGCGGGATCCTACAGCTCGTCGATCGCTCCGTCGTGCGCCTCACCGGTGACGTGCCGGAGATCGATTTCGCAGCCGTGGGACCGAAGACCCCCGTTCGCATCCACCTGCTCTCGACGGGCAAGGACGTCACGGGTGAGGTCGCCCGTCGCGCCCCCTCCGCCGATCCCTCGACGCGCACGATTCACTTCGAGATCGATCTCCCGAACGCCGCCAGGGAGATCCCCGTCGGGACGACCGCGGAGATCACGGTCGACGTCGGCGAGTCGGTTGCAGCCACCGAGATCCCGCTGCTCGCCGCGAAGGTGCGCGGCAAGACCGCGACCGTCTTCGTCGTCGAGGGGGCAACCGCGAAGAAGACGACCGTCGCGGTCCTCGGGGAGCGCGGTGGCAGCCTCTTCGTGAAGACCGATCTCGCGGCGGGCGCGCACGTCGTCACGCAAGGTCGCTCTCTGCTCGAGAACAACGATCGCGTCGTCGCCAAGCTCGAGGTCCCGAAGCAATGACCCGGCTTGCGCTGAGAAATCCGATCTTCGTCCTGATGCTCTGCATCGGGCTCGTCGTCTTCGCCGGCGTCGTCACCCCGCGCATGAGCGTCGACACGTTCCCCGAGCTCTCGCCGCCGGTGCTCGTCATCGGCACGAAGGCGTCGGGCATGGGCCCTACCGACGTCGAGAAGACGCTCACATGGCGACTCGAGAAGGCCGTGAGCGCGACGCCCGGCGTCGACCACGTCGAGAGCCTCTCGCGCAGCGGCCTCAGCGTCATCTTCGTGTGGCTGAAGTGGGGCACTGACCTCAACGCCGCGCAGTCGATGGTCCAGCAGCAGGTGGCCTTCGCGATGTCGTCCGTCCCGAAGACGCTCGGCATCATCCCGCCGTTCATTCTCCAGTACGACCCGTCGAACGCGCCGGTCATCCAGATCGCGGTGCACGGCGGCGGCCTCAGCGCGGCGCAGCTCTACGACTACGCCGCCAACAACGTCGAGCCGCTCATCGAGGGAATTCCGGGCGTCGCAAGCGCCTCGCCGAACGGCGGCAAGGAGCGCCAGATCAACGTCGTCGTGGACCCGGTGAAGGCCACGGCGCGTGGGCTCTCGTCGAGTGACGTCGCCAAGGCGATCGAGCGTGCCAACGCGCTTCTCCCCTCTGGCCGCTTCAACCCGCCGACCTTCTCGGCGAACGTCTACACGAACGCGGTCCCGAAGGCTGTCGCGGACATCGGGGACGCCGTCATCAAGCTCAGCGACGGGCACGCCGTGATGATCCGTGACGTCGCCCGCATCGAGGACGGCGGCTCGAAGGATGCGCAGGCCGTGACCATCAACGGTGACGTCGGCGTGTACCTGAACGTGCTGCGCGTCCCGGGCGGCAACGTCGTCGCCATCAACGATCAGATCAAGAAGATCGTCGCAGGCCTGAACGACCTGCCGCCAGGCGTGACGGTCGACGCCGTCTTCGACCAGTCGGCGTTCGTCCGCGGAACCATCGACGGGCTAGTGAAGGAAATCTTCCAGGCGCTCGTGCTCATCGGCCTCGTCATTCTCCTCTTCCTGCAGAGCCCGCGCTCGGTCCTCATCGCCGCGATCGCCGTCCCCATCTCGTTCGCGATCATCCTGATCGTCCTCTACGTGACTGGCCAGAGCCTGAACGCGTTCACGCTCGGCGGACTGACGCTCTCGATGGGCCCACTCGTGGACATCTCCGTCGTCGTGCTCGAGTCGATCCATCGCAACTCGCATGGACGCACGCGTGTCTCGGCTGCGCTGAACGGGGCGAACGCGGTGGCGATCGCCGCGCTCGCGGCGACGCTCGCCACGATCGCCGTCCTGCTGCCCGTCGTGCTGCTCGCCGGGCTCGCCAAGAAGCTGTTCGTTCCGCTCGCGCTGACAGTCGCGACGGGTATGGTCGCCGGCTACCTCGTGAGCATGGTCGTCACGCCGGTGGCGTGTCGCTATCTCCTGCCCAAGGTTCACAAGGAGCCTGGGCGCATCGCCACCTTGCTGAAGAAGGGGGTCGATCGCATCGCCGACACGTACTCACGCACGCTCCGCAGCGTGCTCGGGTTCCGCCCGTGGGTCATCGCCGCGGCGGCCGTGCTGGTCGGCTCGAGCGTCTGGGTGAGCTCACGCCTGCCGAGCACCTTCTTCCCGGACATCGATGAATCGATGGAGCGCGTCTACGTGCGCTTCACCCCCGGCACCTCCCTCGAAGACGCCTCGGCAAAGACCGTCGCGATGGCGAACACCATCAAGGACAAGCTTCCGCCCGGCAGCGTACGCCTCGTCCTCACGAACGTCGGATCTCCCAGCAAGGCGCGCTCGGCCATGACCAGCCCCAACATGGGGACCCACCAGGGCTTCATTCGCGTCGAGCTCACCGAGACCGGGAAGCGCAAGATGGACCAGCGCGAGCTCGCCGATCGGATGCGCGGGCTCCTCGAGCACACCTATCCGGGCGTCGACCTGTTGCAGGCCCCTGGCGGGCTCGTCGCGAGCGTCTTCTCGAATGGGTACATCGCACCGCTCGTCGTGGAGGTCCGCGGCAACGACCTGGATGTCCTCCTCGAACAGTCGAAGGCGGTCGCCGGCGTGGCGCGATCGGTTCCCGGTATCCGCGACGTCACGGTGCAGCTCGAGATGGACTACCCGGAGCTCCGGGTCAACACCGACCGCGAGACGGCCGGGCTCGTCGGCGTCACCGCGCGTGACGCCGCCCAGACCACGCTCGAGGCCACGCTCGGCAACGTCAACACTCCGGCGGTGTGGACCGACTCCAACAACGGTCAGTCCTACTACGTCGTCACCTACTACGACGACGCCGTCGTCAAGGACACGGCCGCCATCGGAGAGGTCCCGGTGCGCATCGGGGCGAACGGCGCGGCCGTGACGCTGGGGGCGTACGGCAACATCACGCGCGGTGTCGGCCCCGTGCTCGTGACCCGAAATCAGCTGACGCGCGCCGGCCACATCTTCATGCAGACGGAGCGCCGCGACATCGGCAGCGCCGCCGCGGAGCTCGAGAAGAGGCTCGCCACGGATCCGCGAACCAAGGGCGTGAACGTGCGATTCGTCGGGCAGGTCGAGCTGATGCGAACCACGTTCGGCGGCCTCGGGATGGCGCTCGGGCTCGCCGTCATGGTCGTCTTCATGATCATGGCGACGCAGTTCAAGTCGCTGCGCCTTCCGTTCGTGATGCTCTTCACGATACCGGTTTCGCTCGTCGGCATCGTCTTCGCGCTCATGGCCGCGGGGCAGGGCTTCTCGATCACCGCGCTCATGGGCGTGCTCATGGTCATCGGCATCGCCGTCTCGAACGGCATCCTGATGGTCGATCACGCCAACCGCGAGCTCCACAACGGCATGAACGCCGTCGATGCCATGGTCGACGCGGCACGCGTCCGCTTCACGCCGATCGCGATGACGAGCCTGGCGACCATCTTCGGGCTCCTGCCGACGGCGCTCGGGCTCGACGAGGCGTCGGCGTCGAACCGTCCGCTAGCGCTCGCGGTGGTCGGCGGGCTCGCGTCGTCGACGCTGCTCTCGCTCTTCCTCATCCCGACGATGTTCACGCTGATCGCGCGTCCGGAGATCAAGGACCCGGACGACGCGATCCTCGAGGATCCCAGCGCCGGTCACTCCGAGGAGGACCCCGACGGTCACTTCGTCCCGGCGGAGTGAGCCTTCGAGGCCCGGGTTCGCTAAGCTGCGTCGGGCCATGGCCGACCTAGCTGCGATCCGGAAGGAATATGCCCTCGAAGGACTCCACGAGCGCGACGTCGATCCGTCGCCCATGGTGCAGCTCGACAAGTGGCTTCACGAGGCGATCGCCGCGGAGCACCCCGAGCCGACGGCGATGACGCTCGCGACCGCGAGCCCCGAGGGCGAGCCCGCGGCGCGCGTGGTGCTCCTCAAGGGGGTCGACGAGCGCGGCCTCCTCTTCTTCACGGGCTACGAGAGCGACAAGGGGCGGCAGCTCGCGCAGAACGCGCGCGCCTGCGCGGTGCTCTTCTGGATCCTCCTCGAGCGGCAGGCGCGCGTGACGGGCGCGGTCTCGCGGGTCCCGCGCGAGGAGAGCGAGGCGTACTTCCGCTCGCGCCCGCGCGAGAGCCAGCTCGGGGCCTGGGCCTCGGCGCAGAGCACGGTCATCGCCGGTCGCGAGGCGCTCGAGGCCCGCCTCGATGCCGCGCGCGCGCGCTTCGGCGGCGGCGAGGTGCCCTGTCCGCCCGCGTGGGGCGGCTACCGGCTGGTGCCCGACCACGTCGAATTCTGGCAGGGGCGACCGAGCCGCCTGCACGATCGCCTGCGCTATACACGCAAAGGCGAAGGTGTGTGGCTCGTCGAGCGACTCTCACCGTGAGGTGAGAGCCGCTTGCGAGGTCACTCGTCGGCGGGGTTGGCGAGCTTGCGCGACCACACGATGGCGTCCTTGCGGATGCCGCCCACCGTGATGTGGTTCTGGAGCAGGCCCGTGCGGCGGAACCCGTTGAAGACGTAGGCCGTCGCCAGAGCGACGTCGTCGCTCGCGGACATGGCGAAGCAGCTGACGACGCCCTCGGCGAGGAGCTTGTCGCAGAGCGCACGGAGCGCGGCGACCGTCGCGAGGCGCTCGGCCTCCGTCTTCGGGCCCGTGAGCAGCTCGAGGAAGGCGTTGCCGAAGCACGACTGCGACTCGGTCGACGCGACCAGCTCGAAGCCGCCGCGGCTCGTGAGATGGAAGAAGCGCCGCTCGACATCGCGGCCGAAGGCCTCGAATCCCGTGAGCGCGCGCCCGGAGCGGATCGCCTTCTCCATCGCCTTCTTCAGCGTGGCGTCGTTCTCGCGGACGATCGCGAGCTTGGTGAGGGGCAGCGTGCGAGTCGCGGCCTCGCCGAGCTCCTTCGCGTGCTTCTTCGCGTGAACGAGGGTCTTCTCGGCGAAGTCGTGGGCGGCGGAGGGCGCGTCGGGCGTGGGATCGTCGTCCTCCTCGAGGCCGATCGGGATGCGGAGGTTGCTCTCGGATGCAGACGCATCGACCGAGCAGCCGAGGATGAGCGCGTCGCTGCGCTTGTAGAAGCCGGCGATGTTCGCCTCCTTCGCGAAGCCGAGCTTCACCCAGGTGCTGACCTCGTCACGCTCGACGAGCGTGTAGACCTTCTCGATCCCCTCGCGCTTCGCCAGGCGCAGCACGAAGAGGCGCTTGGCGTGACTCGGCCCCGCGCGGAAATCGATCACGCGCATCGTCTTCGCGCGTCGGTTGAGGAGCAGGCAGAGCGAGACGGTGTCGTTCTGGACGAACATCTCCTCCACGCCGCGCTTGCTCGTGACCTGTGCTGCGACTTGAGCTGCCCGGTCGCGCACAGAAATGCGCTCGGATGTTCTCGAGTCGGCCCGCTCTCCCCATGCTTTCGCGACCATGAAGCACCACCCCCGGCGTTTCGTCCCTGCAACGTACAGAGGGAAGCCATTTCAACGTTGGAAGGGCGCCCTTATCACGCAGCACCCACGCAGGGTCAACGGACTTTCCATAGATGCAACGCGCACAACGCATCTTTGCAACGACGGAATTGCGGTTTCCCGCTATGCGCAACGCGTTGCGTCAGGCTAGTGGAGCGCGTCAATTTCGCCGGGGGGGACGCCGAGACGGGCCAAAGCGTCGTCCAGACGGTCTTTTTGGACCGAGACGAGCGTCGGCATCCCGCCCGAGAGGCCGAGCAGCCCGAGGAAGTTGATGCCGCTGTCGAACGGGGCCGCGAAGGTCAGGGTGTCGCCGTCGACCAGGACTGCAATGCTCGCCCGCTCCTGCCCCAGGAGGAGGAGCATCGTCTTGTCATAACGGACCCCCTTCCCGGTCAGGTCGAGGAACGCGACCGACGTGCATCGGGGGAAGAGCGGCTTCGCGATCTCGAGGTTGCGATAGCCGCGCGCGAGCTCGCTCGTCGCACGCTCGACGACCTCGAGCTCCGCGCCCGCGGCGTCGATGTCGTGCCAGAGCGCCTCGTCCGAGAGGCCGTTCGCGAGATGGCGCACGACGAGGCCGAGGAGGGCGTTGTCGCGCCCGCGCGCGCGGATCGCGCGATCGAAGCGCTTCGCGGTGCGCGACGGGATGCCGAGGCGCGTGTCGATCGCACGCGCGTCGTCGTCGGCCCCCGGGTAGGGCTCGACCCCCTCACGCAGCCACTTCGCCGCGCTGCAGAGGCCGTCGAAGTCGGTGTGACACACGATGGTGTCGACGTGCCCGACGCGCGCGCAGAGCTCGAGCGTCACCATCTCGGGACACGCGCCGTGCTCGGCCTTGGTCGCGAGGATGAAGCGCGGGTCCTGCTTGTACTGCGCGTGCAGCGCGTGGTCGTGATGATCGACCCAGGCGACGAGGCGCGTCCCGAGGCCGTCGATGAACGGCTTCGTGATCTTCTCGAAACCGCCGCCCGACGCCTCCGAAGCGAACGCGACGTCGACGACGACCACCTTGCCGTTGACGGCGCTCGGCTTGGGGAGCTTGCGTGGCGAGGCGAAGGCAAGCTCGGCGCGGATCATGATGGGGGTCCTTACACTAGCGCCAAAAGAAGCGCGCCGTGGTACCCGAAGGCGTGGACTTCGACGAGCACGGACTCCTTCCCGTAGTCGCGCAGGATCAGCTCACCGGCGAGGTGCGCATGGTCGCGTTCGCCAGCGAGCAAGCGGTGCGGCTCACGCTCGAGACCGGTCGCGCGACCTTCTGGAGCCGGTCGCGGGGCGAGCTCTGGGAGAAGGGCCGCACGAGCGGCAACACGCTGGCCGTGAGCGCTGTCCTCGTGGACTGCGATGCCGACTGCCTCGTCTACCTCGTCTCGCCCAACGGCCCGACCTGCCACACGGGCCGCGCGAGCTGCTTTTTCCGGCGCGCGACGCTCGAGGAATCGACGTCGCAGGCGACGCCTGCGCGCATCGTCGTCTCGGACGCCGAGGTCCCGGCGCCCACGCTGCTGGCCCGGCTCGAGGCCGTGCTCGAGGCGCGCAAGGCGAGCCACGCCAAGGCGAGCTACGTGAAGAGCCTCTACGAGGGGGGCCCGGCGAAGATCGGCGAAAAGCTCGTCGAGGAGGCCGGGGAGCTGGCGCGCGCCGTCGCCGACGAGACCGACGAGCGCGTCGTCTCCGAGGCCGCCGACGTCCTCTTCCACGTCATGGTCGCGCTTCGATCTCGCGGCGTGAGCGTCGAAGCCGTGCTCCGGGAGCTGGATCGGCGCACCGGAACGAGCGGTCACGACGAGAAGCGCGCACGACCCGCTTCAGGCTGATATCCTCGCCAGCCTCATGGCACAGAAAGTTCTCGTCTTCGAGAGCGACGCGACGTTCGCCGCCGATCTGCGTAACGAGCTCACCAAGCTCGGCTGCACCGTGCAGGTCGTCGACGACGGCAATGCGGGTCTGCAGCAGGCGACCTCCGCTCCGCCCGACCTCATCCTGCTGTCCATCGAGCTGCCGCGCATGAACGGCTTCTCCGTGTGCAACAAGCTGAAGAAGGATCCCGCGCTCAAGGACGTCCCGCTCATCATCATGTCGAGCGAGTCCAGCGACGAGACGTTCGAGCAGCACCGCAAGCTGCGCACGCGCGCCGAGGACTACGTCCACAAGCCGATCGCGTTCGGCGATCTGCTCGCGCGCATCCAGCCGTTCGCCTCGTTCCTCGCAGCGGCTCCGGCCGACGCGCCCCGCGCGCCGCAGGAGACCGCCGCGGACGTCGACGACGACATCGATCATCCGACGGGACACCCGCCGGCGCACATCTCGGTCGCCCCCGCGAGCGCGGAGGCCGAGGAGCTCGACGGCGACATCGTCATCGAGGAGATCCCGTCGGCGATGCCGCCCCGCCGGTCCACGCGACCGCCGGTCGGCGGAGACCTCGTCGGCGAGATCGAGCACGCGAACGGCAACGGCAGCGCATCGCTCGATGCCGCGCTGCGCGCCGCGAGCGAGGCGCCCATCCCGCGCACCAGCGATCGGCCCGCGCGCATCAGCAGCCACGCGCCCGCGATGAACCACAACGACGGCGCCGCGGAGCTGGCGGCCGGCCTCCAGCGCGACGTCGAGTCCGCGCAGGTGCGCATCCGCGAGCTCGAGGACATGCTCGGGCGCGCGAAGGCCGAGGCAGAGAGCGCACGCGAGGAAGCGGCGGCGAACGGCGGCGCCGACGCCGGCGAGCTCGAGCAGCTCCGCAAGGACAACGAGGACCTGAAGACGCGGCTCGTGGCCGCGAGCGCTGCAGGCGCCACCGGCAAGGCCGGCGGCGTCTCCAGCCGCGATTTCCTCGATCTGCGCGAGGCGCTGAACAAGAAGGACAAGGAGATCCTCACCTTCCGCGAAGCCCTCGCGAAGAAGGACAAGGAGATCGTCGAGGTCCGCGACAAGTCGCTCGCGTTCGAGCGCCTCAAGGCCGATCTCGACGACAAGGTGCTCGAGCAGGAGCGCGAGCTCGGCGAGCGCCAGGACAAGCTCGAGTCGCTCCAGGCGGACAAGGAGCAGGCAAAGAAGGCCGGCGACGACTTCAAGCGCCGCGCCGAGCGCGCCCAGGCCGAGACCGACACGGCGAAGAAGGAGCTCGTCGAGCTCCGCGACAAGCACGCCGCCGAGCTCGCGGCGAAGGACGCCGACCTCGCGACGCTCAAGGACGAGCACGCCCAGGACGTCGAGATCGAGCGCAAGGCCCGCGAGGCCGCGCTCGCCGCGCTGACGTCCGAGAAGGAGAGCGCGCTCGAGGCGGCCGCGGCCGACAAGCAGAGCACGCTCGAAGCCGCCCAGCAGGCGGCTGACGAAGCGCGCGCGCAGGCCCTCGCCGCGCGCGAGCAGGAGCTCACGAGCGAGCACGAGGCGAAGCTCGCGACGCTCCATCGCGCCCACCAGGAGGAGTCGCAGAGGGCCCAGGCCGAGCACGCGGAGAAGCTCGCGTCGCTCGGTGCTCAGCACGAGGAGGCCACGGCCGCCGCTGCCGCGAGCCACGCCGGCGCGCTCGCGACGCTTCGTCAGGAGCTCGAGAGCGAACGCGACACGAAGGTGTCCGAGGTCGAAGCTCGTGCCGCGGCCGACGTGGCGGCGGCTCGACAGGAGGCGGCCGAGAAGGTCGGCGCTGCCGAGGCCGACGCTGCCGAGAAGGTCGGCGCTGCCGAGGCCGACGCTGCCGAGAAGGCTCGCGCCGCCGCGAACGACGCCGCGGAGAAGATCGCCGCGGCCGCGAACGACGCCGCGGAGAAGATCGCCGCGGCCACGAACGACGCCACGACGAGGATCGCCGCGGTCGAGCAAGACGCCGCGGAGAAGATCACCGCGGCCACGAACGACGCCACGACGAGGATCGCCGCGGTCGAGCAAGACGCCGCGGAGAAGCTCGCCGCGGCCACGAACGACGCCAATGCGAAGGTCGCTGCGGCCGAGCAGGACGCCGCCGCGCGCGTCGCTTCGGCCGAGGCCCAGGCGAGCGCCGCGAAGGCGGCCTCCGACGCGCAGATCGCCGGTCTCGAGGACGACCTCCAGACGACGCGCTCGCGCCTCGCGGCGGTCGAGGCCAAGGCTGCCGAGCTCGACGCGCAGCTCGCGACGACGACGGACGCGAAGAACGCGCTGGAGAAGGACCTCGAGGCCGGGAGGCAGCGGGTCGCGATCCTCGAAGCGGATTTCGCGGCGACGAAGCACTCGCTCGACGAGACCAAGGGCCACCTGGTCACGCAGACGAACCGCCTCGAGCGAGCGTCTTCGAAGATCGAAGCGGACAAGACGTCGCTCGACCGTGCCAAGGACGCCCTCGCCGTCGCCCTCTCCCAGATCGAAGAAGCCGAATCCCGCCCCGCCTGACGCCGCGTCGTGGCGGCGTCACACGGAGGCGCGGAAGCCTGGGGCCCCGTCGATGAGACAGGGCGTCGGGTTCAGGTGTAGACGGCCTCGGTCATGATCGCGATGAGCTTGCCGCTGGTCTTCGAGATGCCGACGTAGGCGTAGACGACGGGGCCGATGTCGTCCTGATCGCCCGAGGCGTTCGTGCCGAAGGTGTACGCCGTCACGCCGCGCAGCTGCGATCGCATCACCTTGAGCGCGATGCTGAGCTGCTTGTCGTGATGCGCGTAGAGATAGTTGTCGTCGTCCTTGTTCGTCGGAACGACGGCGGCGTCGCCGTCGGAGATCGCCGTGCTCACGTTGACGCGTGCCGAGCGCGAGGTCGCGAGCGAGATGTCCCGATTGCTCGAGCTCTTGGCTTTCATGGCCGCCGCGAGCTTCTGGCGGACGATCGTCGTGGTGAGGCGCTTGGCGGTGACGATGTCGCCCTCGATGAGCATGTACGGGTAGTCGCTCTCGGACGTGAACGTGACGTCCTTCAGGATGCCCATCAGCTTCCCGCCGATCGCCGCGTCCGTTGCTTGCGTGAGGTCCTGCTCTGCGGCGCTCTCGTCGCCCGCGGGGGCGCCGGTCGGTGACTCTTCGGCCGGCGCGCAGCCGGTTCCGAGTGCGATGGCGAGGAGCGTGGTGGAGAGCATCGAGATCCAGGAGGTGCGCATGGGTCAGGTCCTTCGTTGGGCGGTCGTGTTCAGGTTCGCCGCACCGAGGAGCACCAGACGTGCCATGCCTTCAACCCGCCACAGACCGCATGGTGGCGCACGGTTGCGCACATTTCCTGACTCATGCCGGTCACAATGACCGCTGAAATCGCGCCACTTCACGCAGGCGCGGTGGCTCGCGGATCCAGCAGCTCGAGGCCGCGTTTGCTCGTCTCGTGAACCGCGATGACGTCGAGCACGTCGCCCACGCGCCCGACCAGATGCGTGTGCGGCCGCAGCTCGAGCTCGTCACGCCTGAAGAGGCCGCTGGTCACACCCACGACGGCGCCGCAGCGCGCGAGGGTTCCCTCCGCGAGGTTTGCCGGTGTCTCCCCCATCGCGAGGACGCGCCGAGCATCGGCCAAACCGGTGCGCCTCATGGCCTCGAGGATCACTCCGGGGTGAGGCCGCGGATCATCGACCTCGTCACACGTCACCGACGTGTCGACGAGCCCGCGGTCGTACCACCCGACGTTCGCCAGGATGACGTCCACGACGCTCCGCGGCAGGTGCGTGCCGATGGCGATCCGTAGCTGTTGCGCCCGGAGCGAGCAGAGCGCCGCCGTAGCGCCGTCGACCTCGCGGATCGAGCCGCGCCCCGTCCAGTGCTCTCCGATCTCCGCGAGAAACGCGTCGTGCACGCGATCGCTGCGCTCGACGCTGGCGCTCAGGCTCATCCCTGTCTGGAGGAGGGCTGCCGTGGCTCGCCGGACGGGCAGGCCTAGCACTGCGCGAACGTCGTCCGGCGCGACGTCGATGCGCTCCGCGCGCAGGGTCGAGCGAAGCATGCGAGTGAGGGTCTCGCCCGCACCCTCCACGAGGCACATGAGGTCGATGACGACCAGCTGGAACTGCGTGCTCATGACGCGAGAGGGTGCGCGTCGAAGGTGACACACGCGGGTACATCGCGTGAACATCGCGCGCGAAAGGTCAGTGTCGTCGTGACCTGCGTGAAATCGCTGGCTCGCCGCGGCTCAGACCCTGGCGCGGGACATCAGCTTCTTCGCTTCGCTGCGCGCCTTCGTGAGGACCGCGTCGCGGTCGAGGAGCTGGTGCTCGCCGTTCCTCACGACGTGCACTCCGTCGATGAGCACGTGCTCCACGTCGCGTGACGCGCACGCGTACACGAGACGCGAGTAGACGTCGCCGCACGGCTCGCAGTGCGGGCCGTCCGTGCGCACCACCACGATGTCCGCGCGCTTGCCGACCTCGAGCGAGCCCGTGACGTCATCGATGCCGAGCGCGCGCGCGCCGTCGATCGTGGCGAGGCGGAAGGCACGACGTGCCGGGAGGGCGGTCGTCGAGGTGCGGAACTTCGCGAGCAACGCGGCGTGACGGAGCTCGACCCACGGGTCGAGGTTGTTGTTGCAGGGAGTGCCGTCGGCCCCGAGCGCGAGCTGCACCCCGCGCTCGTCGAGCTCGTGGACGCGCGCGATGCCCGAGCCGAGCTTCAGGTTCGCGCTCGGACAGTGGACGATGCGCGTGCCGTCCTTCGCGAGCGCGTCGGCCTCGTCGTCGCGGATCTGCACGCCGTGCGCGAGGAGCGCCTTCGGGCCGGAAAAACCCCAGCGACGCAGGATCGCGAGGTCGTCGTCGCCGAGCGCCTTCTTCACCGCTTCGCGCTCGTCGGGGTGCTCGGCCACGTGACTGTGGAGGAGCGCGCCCGTCGCCTTCGAGCGCTCCACGGTGCCTCGGAAGAGCGCCTCGGTGCACGACAGGATGAAGCGCGGCGCGTACGCGTACCCGAGCCGGCCGTCGCCCTTGCCCGTCCACGTCTCGCGCAGCGTGTCCGACTCGCGGAGGCTCTGCTTGGTCGACTCGCGAAGCCCCTTCGGGACGTCGTCGCCCGCGTCCATCATCGCCTTGCCGCCGAAGACGCGGATACCCGCGCGCACGCAGGCGTCGAAGACGGCGTCGTAGTGATGGACGGTGCCCATGTCGAGGATGGTCGTCGTCCCCGCGAGCATCATCTCGAGGAGCCCGAGCTCGGCGCTCGCCGCGAGCGAGCGCTCGTCGTGAGCCGCCTCGAAGGGCCAGATGCGCTGCTTCAGCCACGAGAGGAGCGGCAGGTCGTCGGCCGCGCCGCGGAAGAGGACCTGGCAGAGATGGACGTGCGCCTGGACGAGGCCGGGCGTCACCGCACACCCGCTGGCGTCGATCACGCGGACGAGGCCCGCGGCCCGTGAAGATGGCTCGAGCAGCCGTTTCGGGACCTTGCCGATGGCCACGATGCGCCCGCCCTCCACGAGGAGATCGCCCTGGATCACCCCTCCGGCGGCGCCGTTACCGGCGCACGTGACGATGGACCCACCTCGAATCAGCGTCTTCACGAGCCGGCCAGTTTACGCGGTTTCCGCGGGCGCTGTCGCGATGGTAACGTCCGGCTGCCCGCCCATGACCTCGCGCATCCTCGTCGTGGACGACAGCCCCACCATCCGGAGGGTCGTGTCCGCCATTCTCGAGCGCCACGGCTACGAGACGTCGCTCGCTTGCGACGGCGAAGATGCCCTCGGCGCTCTCCAGCGGCACGAGGTGAAGGCCGACCTCGTCCTGCTCGATTTCGTCATGCCGCGGATGAACGGCTACCAGTTCTGCCGCGCGCTCCGGGCCGACGCCGAGCTCGCGGCGATGCCCGTCGTCCTGATGAGCGCGAAGAGCGATCGCATCCGCGACCAGTTCGTCCAGCAGACGGGCGCGATCGACGCGATCACGAAGCCCTTCGACGCGCAGGCCCTCGTCGCGGTCGTCGAGAACGCGCTCCGGCGCGTGAACAGCGGACACGCGAGCTCTTCGCGCCTCCCGGATCTCGAGGAGCCGGCGCCGGCGCCGATCGAGCTCGAGACACGCCGCACGCACGTCGCGCAGATCGTCGCGACCAAGCTCGCTCACATCGTCACGAAGACGATGACCGAGAAGCCGAACGTGACGCCCGGCGAGCTCGCCGCGGCGCTCACCGAGCGCCTGGCCAAGGAGGCTCTCCTCGAGATGGTCGAGGCGGTGAGGGACCTCGAGCGCGTCGGCGAGAGCAGCGGCATGGTGCTCAGCGGCGACCTCGGGGTCGTGCCGATCGGCGCGATCTTGCAGCTCCTCCAGGTCGAGAACCTCTCCGGCGTGCTCACCTGTCGGAGCGGCACGGCCGACGTGATCGCGACGTTCCGGGCGGGTCTCATCGACCTCGTCCAGTCGAGCGGCGCCGGCGACGAGTTCCGGCTCGGTCGCTACTTCGTCGAGGAGGGCATCGTCACCCCCGCGCAGATCGACGAGGTGATGAGCCGTCCGCGTGCCGGCGATCCGGGCGCCGTCGGCGACGAGGGCGAGGCGCCGCCTTCGCGCGTGATCCGCAGCGACGTGCCGGCTGCGCGAACGAGCGATCCGGTCATCAGCATCAAGCCGCCGGACACCGTGCGCGACGATCCGCACAACCGCGTGACGCTCGCGGGAGTGCCCTCGTCGGCCGGCGCCAGAGGGCCGAAGACCGTGCGCTTCGGCTCGATGCCGCCCACGGGCGCCGACGCGCAGAAGCGCCTGCTCGGTGCGACGCTCCTCGCCTTCGGCAAGATCACCCCGTCGCAGCTCCGCACCGCGCTGACCCGGCAGTCGAGCGAGCTGCTCTACGAGGTCCTGCGCTGGCCAAAGGGGCGCTTCGACTTCCGCGGAGACCCCGCGAGCGACACCGTCGAGAGCGCACAGCTCGGGCTTCCGGTGGTCTCGGTCGTCATGGAGGGCTTCCGCCGTGTCGACGAGTGGCGCGTGCTCGAGCGAACGCTCGGCAGCTTCGACGCCGTGCTCATTCGCGACGATCTCGCGCTGCGCTCCCTCGACATGGGGACCCTCCCGGCCAAGGAGAAGGTCGTCCTCGACGCGGCCGACGGCGAGCGCACCATCCGCGCCATCATCGCGGCGAGCCACATGTCGAGCTTCGACGCGTGTCGCGTGCTCGTGCAGTTCCTCGAGGCGCGCGTGCTGCGCCGGCGCGCGGCCTGAGCATGAAGGGGGGCGTCGTCTTCCGCGTGGCCGAGGCGATGTACTTCTTGCCCGCGACGACCGCGAGCAAGGTGCTGCCGATGCCGGGCGTCGCGCGGGTGCCGGGTGCGCCGGCCGACCTGGTCGGCGTCGCGCTCGTGGAAGGGGAGATGGTGCCGGTCGTCGACATCGGAGGTGACCCGCCGCCGTCGCGCCGCGCCGTGACCCCGAGCCGCCCGCGCACGGACAATCGCCCGATGCTCGTGTGCAGCTGTCAGGGCGAGCGCATCGGCCTCGTCGGTCTCGAGCTCCTTGCCACCGGTCTCTTCGAGACGAACGAAGACGAGAGCGTCGTGCACGAGGGGCTCGCGGCTTCGCTCTTCGACGTCGCCGCGGTGATCGAACGGCTGCGCGCGCGTCGCTGGGCCGTCTGAGCGGTCTGGCCTCGGGCAGCCGGCGACAGCTGAGGCTGCGTCCGGCCATGCGCGGTCACCTGACTCCAGCGCGCAGCTTCGCACTTTCAGGCAACTTTTCTTCTCTATTGATCTATAGCGATCGCAGGAAGGTGCAGTCGGCGGGTGGGGCGCAGGACGGCTCCGGCATTGGCACCGATAGCTCGCGGATGAAGTCGTTCGTCGCCGGTCGTCGTGGCTCGCCCGATGGCGGGAGCACGACGGCCTGATGGACGTGACTCGAGCATCCCACGAGCGCCAAGACTGCGAGGACGACGGCTCTCATCAAACCCCGTTCGGCCGCTCGCCGTTCGGGTTGAGCGCGATTGTGTGCGAGAACGCTCACAGGCCACTCGATCGCATGGGCGACACAACGGTCGAATCCGCGCAACTTTCGTGGACCTCCGGCCGATGGGTACTTGCGGCCGAGATCCGCGTAGAATCGTGGTCTCGAACCGACCCCGCCCGGAATGAAACGGACGGACGAGGACCCCGTCACCGATGGAGCAAAAGGCTTTCCAGCTCGTAAAGGGGGTCCACGTCCCCGGGACGAAGTGGCTGCTCGTGCGCGAGATCGCCCGCGGTGGGATGGGCGTCACGTGGGAGGTCGTGAAGCACCCGGGCATCCGCGGGGTGATGAAGATGATCCTGCCCGACCTCGCGTCGCGCGGGAGCTACGTGCGGCGGTTCCTCGAGGAGGCCGCGATCCTCACGAAGCTCAATCACCCCAACATCGTGCAGGTGTTCGACTTCGACACGCTCGCGGACGGAACGCCGTTCTTCGTGATGGAGCGACTCGAGGGCAAGACGCTGAGCGCGGCGATGATCGGCGTGAAGAACGGCGCCCGGGTCCGCAAGGCCTTCCCTGCGCGCGTCGCCTACGAGATCGCCCGCCAGACCTGCGAAGCCCTCTACCGCGCTCACTCCCTCCAGCCGAAGGGGGTCATCCATCGCGATCTGAAGCCCGAGAACATCTACATCCATCACGCGTCGTTCGGAGGCGAGCCCGTCATCAAGCTCCTCGACTTCGGCATCGCCGCGTTCGAGCAAGCCGCACGCGAATCGGGCCCCGTCGGGACGCTGCGCTACATGGCGCCGGAGCAGTGCCGGTGCGAGGAGATCACGCACAAGGCCGATCTCTACGCGATGGGCCTCGTCCTCTACGAGATGCTCGTCGGTCGCGGTCCGTTCGATGATCTGCTGAACCGCGTCGAGGCGCCCGAGCGTGCGCTGGTGCTCGTCAACGCTCATCTGAACGAGGCGCCGCCTCCGCCCTCGCGGTATGCGCCGTGGATCCCGCAGACGGTCGACA
>Ga0105047_10001634_pt1 | contig 40194 bp, 32 predicted proteins | sample MAT04_FD_78384 | JGI IMG/M metagenome (GOLD analysis project Ga0105047, IMG submission 78384) | Freshwater microbial communities from Lake Fryxell liftoff mats and glacier meltwater in Antarctica - MAT-04 (megahit assembly) | ecosystem: Environmental > Aquatic > Freshwater > Ice > Liftoff...
GGGATGTTGCGGGGTTTCGGCGGAAGGATCGATGCAGGGCATGGTGATCAGTGCCACCTTGCCCCCGAATTTCGACAGGATGTCGATGCCGCGCTGGATCGTGTCGCCCACAAGCGCATCCCATTCGGGTGTGCCCACGAGGATGTCGGTGGTGGCGCCGTCGTCGTTGCGGATACGACGGTCGTAGAGGTCCCATCCCCATGCCAGCATGGTGGACACGGAGGGGTTCACGCGGGTGACCTGCGCCTGCCACAACGCCGGCCAGTCGGCGCAGCCAGGGTTCTGCCGCACCGGTCGCCCGTTCTTGATCGAATCGCCCACCACCACGCCGCAACCCAACGTGGTGGCCGGATAGAGGATGAACCCGTTGGTGCGATCGTTCTGCCCGATACCGATCTGCAAGAGGAGGGTGTGCTGCATCGAGTCGCCGGCGAACACCATTGGTGTGCACTGGGCGATCGGAGTGGTGCCGTCGGTGCTGCCGGGGCGGGAGTAGCAGTCCTGTTGGCTGAGTGGCCCGGAGGCCTCGAACTCGGGCGCGACCCCGAAGCCGCCAACGCTGGGGGTGGCTCGAGACGTGGACGCCAGCAGCCCACCGACGAATCCCATGACGAGCAAGACGGCCGCCACTTTCCGCCACGGGGTGTCGAGTCCGTGATAGCGGATGCGATTCTCGAAGAACCGCATCGAGCAATAGGCGACCACTCCGCTGAGCGCGAAACGCACCGTGTGGAGGGCCCAGTCGTCGACGTCGAGGATTCGTTTGCCGTCGAGGATCGCGAAGATCGGGAAATGCCATACATAGAGGCTGTAGGACAACCCGCCGATGAACACGAGGGGCTTCATCTGGAACGGCAGCGCGGCAGTTGGGCGGCGTGGCGCCATGAGCGCCACGATGGCGAGGGCAGTGAGGATGTCGGCCAGGAAGAACCCGCCGAAATAGATCCAGTGAGTTTGTTTCCCGATGAGAAAGAACATCAGGAGCAGTCCGCCGATCCCGATCGATCCGGAAGCCTCGACCACCCAATGGGGGATCCGATCGAAGTTGATGCGCCGCATCACGAAGGCCATGGTGACCCCGACCATCGATGCCTGTAGTCGGGTATCGGTGCCGTAGTACATCCGGCTCGGGTCCTGCTCGCCGTTGAAGTTGAAGAAACTCTGGACCCACGTCGGGGTGTCGAGCGGGTCGAACTGCCAGGGACCGATGTTGATCCATTCGCCGTCGGCAACGAGATCGCCGAAATGGGCGAGGAGCGCCATCCAGAGCGCCGACGCCAGGGCGAGGGCGCCACACACCCAGATCCAACGTTTGCTCGTGGTGCCCCACCGCTTGAACCCCACGAACATGCCGATCGCAACGAGCAGGTAGAACTGCTCCTCGATCGAAAGGGACCACGTGTGCTTGAACGGTGAGACGCCGGCGAAGGTCTCGAAATACGACTGGCCGGAGAACACGAAGTACCAGTTCGACACGTAGGTGAGGGCGGACAGACCGTCGCCTCGCAGTTGGCCGAGCTCCACATTCGACGGACCACCGAGCGACGCCGGCATCCAGGACCACAACATCACCACGAAGAACATGAGGAGCAGCGCCGGCATGAGGCGGCGAAAGCGTCGGCGCCAGAACCGGCGGAGGTCGATCGCCCGAGTGCTTTCACGCTCGATGATGAACAACGACGTGATGAGGAATCCGCTGAGCACGAAGAACATCTCGATCGTGAAAAGGGGACCGTCGCCGAGCCACGCGACCTGCGTGTGGTAAAGCATCATGAAGATCACGCCGAGCCCTCGGAGCCCGTCGAGGCCCGGCACGTACACGAACTTCCCGGGCGCGAGATCAGCCGCCGAGGAGAGGTCTGGCGAGGGGGCCGGGGAGGCGGTGACGGTCGTGGTCATCGTGGAGAGCGGTAGGGACGAGGCACCTGCCTCACTCCCCCGGGGGGCATCCGTCCCGAGCCATCAGGGGCCGCACGAGTGTAGCGATCGAGCACCTCGGAGGTTGGTCGCGGCGCCGAACTCCTGGAGTGCGTCGAGGCCGCAAAGCGGGCGGATTTCCGAGTTGACGGTCGGATAACAATCGTTATTATGAAACTGTGGCTGACGTGCTCATCACCGAACCGGGTGTCCCGCTCGTGGCGGATCCCGTGCCCGACGGTCCGGCGGGAGCCATCGGATCCGCCGTAGACGAGCCGACCACGGTGTCCCGGCTCCTCGATGCGGCAGCCGCGGTGTTCGCCGAGAAGGGCTACGACGGCGCTGGCGTGGCGGAGATCGCCCGTCATGCCGGCCTCACCACTGGCGCGATCTACAGCCGATTCTCCGGGAAGGCCGAACTGCTCGCCGCCACCGTCGCCACCTGCGTGCCCGACGAGTTCGATCAGCTCTTCGCCGACCACGCGTTCGAGGGGCGCCCACAGGACCTCCTGCGGATCGTGGGTTCCCACCTCGTGAGCCGTGATGTGTCGCCGATGCAAGGCGTGCTGCTCGAAGCGTTCGTCGCTGCCCGCCGCGATCCTGAGGTGCGCGAGGTGCTTTGGGCCCAGTTCGCCGAACGTCGGAACCGGCTCGGTGCCCTGATCGACCATGGCAAGCAGGTCGGCCGTATCGACCCCACCCTCAACACCGAAGCCGTCGTCCACTTCGCCCATGCGGTGGGCCTCGGCTTCTTGCTCTACGAGGCGGTGGGAGCCACCCACCCCGATCCTGACGCGTGGGACGACGTGGTGGGCCGTGTGGTCGCCTCCCTCGATCCCAACGGCTGAGCCAAAAGCACCATCTCGACCATCTCGACCATCTCGACCAACACGAACATCTCGACCAACACGAAGCCCAACAGCGCACAGGAGCACGACCATGGCAAGCGACGCAGAAATCCTCGGCCGGTCCGAGGTCAACGACCTCGAGGCCATCATGGCCATCTGCAACACCGACGTCGACGAAGTGCTGCACGCAGTGAAGGACAACGCCGAAGCGATCTTCACGTGGGACTACGAGAAGGGGTCACGCCCGGCGTTGAACAAGCTCTACGAGAAGGCCAAGGTGTCGCAATGGAACGGCGAGACCGACCTCGACTGGTCCACCCCGGTGGATCCGGAACGGATCCTCATCGCCCTCCAGGGCTCCAATGCGGCGGGGCCGTTCCTGGCGCTCACCGAGATGCCTGGCAATCCGTTCGCCAACTGGAGCGACAAGGAGTGGACCGAGCTCGGTGTGGAGTCGATGAACTGGCGGCTGTCGCAGTTCATGCATGGCGAGCAGGGCGCCCTTCTGTGCACCGCCAAGATTGTGGAGACCGTTCCGTGGATCGACGCCAAGTACTACGCCGCCACGCAGGTGATGGACGAGGCCCGCCACGTTGAGGTGTTCGCCAAGTATCTCCAGGAGAAGCTGACGGGCTTCTATCCGATCAACGCCCATCTCAAGATGCTGCTCGACGACATCATCACCGACAGTCGTTGGGACATGACCTACCTCGGGATGCAGATCATGGTGGAGGGGCTGGCGCTCGCCGCTTTTGGGTTCATGCATTCCATGGCCGACGAGCCATTGCTCAAACAACTGCTCCGCTACGTGATGAGCGACGAAGCTCGCCACGTGGCGTTCGGCGTGCTCAGCCTCAAGGAGTACTACGCCGAGCTCTCCGACGCCGAGTTGCTCGAGCGTCAGGAGTTCGCCTTCGAGGCGGCGGTGCGCATGCGCGATCGATTCCTCCAGCAGGAGGTGTGGGAACGCATGGGCGTCGACGGGAAGAAGATCGTGCGGATGCTGCTGGAGATCCCGCAGGATCAGATGATCTTCCAACAGATGCTGTTCGCCAAGATCGTGCCGAACTGCAAGAAGCTCGGGCTTCTCGACGCCAACGACGGCTGGCTCCGCAAGAAGTTCACCGAAATCGGTGTGATCCAGTTCGAGGACTGGGCCGACACCAGCGACGAGTACGAAAACTTCGCGTTGGGCAACGATCTCGAAACTGCGCCTGCCGGCGCCTGAACCCTCACTCCCAAAGGTCACGCCACGCCGGGCCTTGTTTGAGGGGTCGGCCCCTCCGCGGGAAGACTGCCGTGGCGTCGCGCCGGCGGCCGTCTACCGAACCAAGAGGAGCCGTCATGGGCTACACGTGTTTTGATGTCGAGCAGGACGGCGGGGTCGCCCACATTCAATTGAACCGACCCGATGCGCTGAACTCGATGATTCGTGAGTTCTGGATGGAGCTTCCCGAGATCGTGCGGAGCCTCGATGCCGATGGCAAGGTGCGGGCCATCGTGGTGTCGTCCACGGGCAAACACTTTTGTGCGGGAATGGATCTCGGTGTGTTCGCCACCGGTGCCGGCGGTGCACCGCAAGGGGACGGGCTCTCCACCGAGCTCGGCCGCCAGCGCGCGTATTTCCGGGAGGTGGTGCTCATGCTGCAGAACAGTTTCACGGCCTTTGAAAAGGCCCGCATGCCGGTGTTGGCAGCGATTCACGGCGGATGTATCGGCGGCGCGGTCGACATGGTGACCGCCTGCGACCTGCGCTACGCCAGCCGTGACGCGTTCTTCTCGGTGCAGGAGATCAACATCGGCATGACTGCGGATGTGGGCACGCTCCAGCGACTCCCCAAGCTCATCCCCGACGGTGTGGCTCGCGAGATGGCCTATCGGGGTCAGCGCCTTTCAGCGGAACGCGCCTACCAGGTGGGCCTGGTGCAGGAGTTGTTCGACGACCACGCCGCGCTGGTGGCGGGAGTGCTCGAAATCGCAGCCGAGATCGCATCGAAGAGCCCCCTCGCCATGCACGGGTCGAAGCAGATGCTCACCTACGCGCGCGACCATTCGGTGGAGGACTCGCTGAACTTCATCGCGACCTGGCAGACCGGAATGTTCCAGCCCGCCGACATGATCGAAAGCTTCACCGCCAAAGGCGAAGGCCGCGATCCGTCGTTCGACGACATCCTCCCGCACCCCACCACCTTCTGACCCACACGTAGGGGGCCCGGCGCATCAGGCGCGGGGGATGGCGATCCAAAGGGCCCGGCTCTCGCCGACGATCTCGCCTTGGGAACCGTCGGGCCGCACGTGGTGCAGAACCGTGGTGCAGAAGTGTTTGCGACCGTCGTGCCGCTCTTCCCACGCCGTGGCGACATACCGCTCGCCCGATCGAACCGGCGCGAGCCGACGGGCGGTGATGGTGCCGAGAACCACGGCCTGCTCGGCGCCGCCGAACACGTGGATTGCTTGCCCGCCCGGGCAGTCGAGGGCTGCCCACACGATCTCCGGGTAGACCTCTCCGGTGGCAGGATCCGCATCGACCGGGGCGGGCTCCCAGATCGCCGCGAACACGTCGTTCGGGGATGGCCTCCCGGAGATCGCGCCGGCGAAGATGCGGAGACCATCGCCGTGGGCGCGGTCCGGTCCGCACACGAAACAGGTAGGGAATGGATGGTCTTCGGTTGCCCACGGGGCGACGGCGGCTGACGCCTCCGACAACGAGGCAGCCGAGGGTGAAGGATTCGTGGCGTCGACGTCGGCCGGCCAAACGGTCCGTTGGCCGGTGACGACGATGACGTCGTCGTCGACCACGAACCGAACGGTGGCGGGTAGGGCATTGGCGGAGTGGTTCGCATCGGAGCCGTCCCAGAAACAGGCAAGAGGCGTGTCGAGCGGAGGGGGGAGGTGGAGGCGGACGGTTATTGCCTCGCCGAGGACGGCGCCAAGCGCGTTCGCCACCAGCCCGGCGGTGTAGCCCCCGTTGCCAGAGGTGGGTGGTCCGCAGAACCGGGACGCAATCGTGTATGAACGAATGGCGGATGTACTCAAGGTCATGTCGGTCATGTGATTCCCAGCCTACGAAGCATCGAAGATGGGACCCCCGCATCCCCGCGAGCCAACATCGACGCCCGCTCGATATTGACCTCGTCGAGGTCGCGGTTGGTCCATTGGTCCCACGGGCCGGGTGGGATACCGGAGGCGTCGGCAGCCGCATCCACGCAGGCGTAGAGGTAGGCCTGGAGGGCGACGACATCGTGGGACGATCCCACGGGGCCGATGCCGGGCACGATGGTGGTGGCAAGCTCGGCGAGGTCACCCAAGGTGTCGGCCCACACCTCCGGGTTTCCGTCGAACACGTTGGGGGTGACGCCGAAACAACACAGCGAGCCGGCAAACAGGGTGTCGGCATCGGGGACCAAGGCGACGAGGTTCTCTTGCTGATGCCCGGAGAAGGGCAGTGCGCACACCTTCGGGGTGAGCCACGCAGCGACGTCGACGGTGTGCGATACGGGGCGAGTGGGTGATTCGGTGAGGGTCGAGAGCTCGGCCGCGTACGACGGATGCAGACGGGCCAGCGCGTCGACGTTCGCCGGCTGCTCGAGCAACGCGCTGGTCTGGCTGCGCCCGTAGCGGGCGGCCATCCAGAAAACGGCGCTACCCCCCACGGCGGCGACATGACTCGACGTGTACACCGCCCGGCGAACCGGCACCCCGAACGGTTCGATCGCCGCGGCCAGACATTCGCCTTGGCTCGCGACGAGCAACGTGTCGATGATGGTCGCACCGTCGGGCTCGATCACCACGCCGGCGTTGGGGTGGTCGTGGCCAGGGGTGTCGGCGATCCAGGCGTAGACGTCCGGGGTGATCAGGCGGAGCTCAGTCACCTCGTGACGTTACCTCCGAACGGTGTTGGGTTTGAGAGGTACCGTGCGGAATGCCCCGTCCACCCCTCCTCCCGGTGATGACCATCGATGAGCTGCACACATTCTTCGAGCAAGGCTTCGGAGAGGAGCGGCCGTACCGGATCGAGGCGCTCGAGCCGGGATCGTTGCGCATGGTGATCCCCGCCAACAAGGTCACGCTCCGGCCCGGCGGCACGGTATCCGGGCCGACGCTCATGACGTTGGCCGACGCGTCGAGCTACGCATTGATCCTCGCTCACATCGGCCCGGTGGCCTTGGCCGTCACGAGCAGCCTCCACATCTCCTTCCTCCACAAGCCGCCGCTCGGCGGCGTGGTCGCGCACGCGTCGTTCCTGAAGCTTGGCCGCACCTTGGCCGTGGTCGATGTCCGCCTCACCGGTCACGATGCCCACGACGACGTGACGGTCGCGCAGGCCACCGTCACGTACGCCATCCCTCGGTAGGGCACTCTCCTTGGCCCTCCGCTTGGGCCCTCCGCTTGGCCCCTCCGCTCGGGCCGAATGCCGGCGAGCGAGTGGCCTGCCGCAATTCGCTGCCGTCCGGGAAGCGGGCTTCGGTAGGGTGCGGCGCTTCGGTGCCGTCGGGTTGGCGGTACGTGAAGCCCCCATACGAAGGAGGGGAACGATGGAAACCATCAGCTATGGCGACCGCGAGCTCGTGCGCTCCTGGGCAACCGATCTCGAGGACAACACCCGTCGACAGGCGGAGACCTCGGCGCGATGCGCCGCGGTGGCGGGTCCCATTGCGCTCATGCCCGATGCCCACCTCGGCATCGGCGCCACCGTTGGGTCGGTCATTCCCACCTCCGATGCCATCATCCCCGCCGCGGTGGGGGTCGACATCGGTTGCGGCATGATCGCCGTCCACACGAGTCTCGATGCATCCGACCTGCCCACCAACCTCGATCCCATTCTGGTGGGTTTCGAGGCGGCGATTCCCGCGGGGTTCCGTTCCCACAAGGACACCAGTCGGGCGGCGGATCGCTGGCTGGGCGACCATCCGGTGCCGGACCCGAATCGACTGCAGCTGAGCCATCACCGCAAGATCGGTGTGCAGCTCGGCTCGCTTGGTGGTGGCAACCACTTCGTCGAGCTCTGCCTCGACGAAGCTCAGGGCGTGTGGTTGGTGCTGCACTCCGGGAGCCGTGGCATCGGGAACATTCTCGCCCAGCGCCACATCACCGAGGCCCGTCGTCTGTGCTCGTTGCTGAACCGGAGCCTGGAGGACCGCGACCTCGCCTATTTCCTCGACACCGACGCCGAGTTCCAGCGCTACATCGACGACATGCTCTGGTCACAGGCCTATGCCCTCCAGAACCGTGAGTTGATGATGGACGCAGCGCTCGCCGTGCTCCGCAAGATGGTCCACACGCGTGTGGCGGTCGAGGAGCGCATCAACTGTCACCACAACTACTCGGCTCGGGAGACCCACGATGGTCGTGATCTGTGGATCACCCGAAAGGGTGCGATCCGTGCGGCCACCGGCGACCGGGGCGTGATCCCCGGTTCCATGGGCACCGGCACCTACATCGTGTCCGGCCTGGGAAACGGGGCCAGCTACCACTCGGCTTCGCACGGGGCCGGACGCCGATTCGGTCGAAAGGAAGCGCATCGTCGGTTCACCACCACGGAGTTCAAGAAGGCCATGAAGGGTCGAACCTGGCAGGCCGACAAGGCGAAGGAACTGCTCGATGAGTCCCCGATGGCCTACAAGGACATCACCGTGGTCATGGCGAATCAAGCGGATCTGGTTCGGGTCGACCATGTTCTGCAAGCGATCGTGAACTACAAGGGCACGGGCTGACCTGATCGAAGCCCGTTGGCCGGACGCTGCTCGGTGCCTGCACCGGGTCGCGTCCGGCCAGTAGGGTCCGCTCGATGTCGCGACGGCTCAATCTCGTCGGCCTGTCGGGGGCCGCGCCACCTTGGTGCACGTCTCGAGTCGCGACCTCTCGGCAACCTCCCCACGAACGTTTGCGCCACGCACGACGGATTCGCGCCGCGTCGGTGGTGGTGGCGCTGGCACTCGTGCTGGCCGGATGTGCGGGATCGTCGCAATCGTCGAGCGTTGCGTCGGGAGGCGGAGGCACCACGGCCCCCATCGCCCCGGAGGCCACCATCGCGAAGTCTCCCGAGTGGACCACCTCGATTGTTCGGGTTGATGGTGTCGGTGTGTCGGTGTCGTGTCGCGGGGAGGCCAAGGATCGCCCCCCGGTGGTGTTCGTGAGCGGTATCGGGCTCGATGCGAAGGGTGGGTGGCTCGACAGTGGCGTGCCCGATCAGGTGGCGGCCACCACCAAAGTGTGTGCTTACGACCGACCAGGGCTCGGCGCCAGCGACCCCGCGCCGTCGGAACGTTCCATCGAGAACCAGGTGGACGAACTGGCGTCGTTGCTGGACGCAGCCGAGATCACCGATCCGGTGGTCCTCGTGGCGCAGGGATACGGCACCCTCATCGCCCGCCAGTTCGCCACACCGAAGAACCATCTCACCGATATCGCCGGATTGGTCTTGATCGACCCCCCGCTGTGGCCGCTGCTCGACTCGCCGCCCGCAGCATCGTCGTCTGGCGTGCGGGCGGAGTACGACGGCTTGGCCGATGTCAACACGTCGCTTGGGCTGTACGGCGCCGGTGCCATGCCGCCGCCTCCGGTGCCCGTTGTCGTCGTCTCCGTCGACGGTGAGCGCCCGAACCGGCCGGGGCAACCCATCGTCCGACCCACCGCCCCCACGATCGTCACCACCACAACGCCCGACACCGTGCCTCCTGAGTCCGTGCCTCCTGAGTCCGGCCCTCCTGAGTCCGGCCCTCCTGAGTCCGGCCCTCCTGAGTCCGGCCCGGCGGCGGTCAGCGAGCAACGCGGGGCGGCGCCGACCGCGATCGTTTCGCAGGGTGGCCCCCCGGTCGGAACCAGCGCCCCGCTCACCACGGATTCACCGAGCGCCACCACCGCGCCTCCCGCCGGGAGCTCGCTCGGAACGGTGCCACCCTTGGTGCCGTCGGTGAGCGACCGCACCGACGCCCAGCGTCAGCTCGTCGCCAAGGGCACGTTCGCCACGCTGGTGGAGCTGGTGGGCGCCGGCAGCGAAGCGCAGTTCTGGGTGCCCGATCGCATCGCCGCGCTCATCGTGGGACTCCCACCGGCCTAGGACCCGCCCCGAAAACCTCACGAACCTCACGAACCACACGAATCCCGAAAACCTCACGAACCGCGAAAACCTGGAACTGGGCACACCTTTTGGCGCTGGAGCGACAAAAAGTGTGCCCAGTTCGGTGGGTTCGGTGGGTTCGGTGGGTTCGGTGGGTTCGGTGGGTTCGGTGGGTTCGGGGAGGTCGGTGGGTTCGGGGAGGTCAGGGGCGGTCCCATTAGGGGGTGGTGGGGACGCCGTACTGGTAGGCGCCGTTCGCCTGCCATTCTTCGTAGAGGGAAATGAACTCGTCGGACAGGAACGGGTCGATGCCGCGAAGGGCAAGCTGGGCTCGGCGGATCGTGAAGTCATCCGGGGCGAGCGAGCCGGCCCGATCGAAATGCTCCTGCGCCCCGTCGGCGTCGCCTGATCGATGCAGTTCGAGGGCGATCCGGAAATGCAGCCGGGCGAACTGCTGCTCGTTGGTGGGCACAACCTGGGTGGCCCGTACGGCCTCGGTGTCCGGGAGGGGCAACTCGTCGTGGAGCACCCACCGGCGAAGCGCCTCGTGGTGGGGGTCGGAGTCCACATGGTGGTAGTCCTTGAAGAGATCGGAGCCGAAGGCGACATCGTTCGGCCGCACCACTTGGTCGGATTCGTCGATCCAAATCACCGTCGGCACGTTGGTGATGGCGAAACGTTCGGTGAGCGTGCGGTCGCGGTCGAGGATCACGGGGAAGGTGGCGTGGGCCTCCTCGACCCACGGCCGCACATCCTCCGCGTTCTCATCGACCGCGACGGCAATCACTTGGAACCGCGCGGCCCCCAACTCGTCTTGGAGGTCCTGCCAAGCAGGAAGGTCGTGACGGCAGCCGCACCAGGACGAAAACGCGACCACGAGCTTCTTCCGGCCGGGAAACTGGGAGATGGCGACCGATTCGCCGTCGAGCGTGGTGGCGGCGAGATCCGACGCATCGAGTGACCGAAGCGTGTGGGACCTGACGCTGGCGGTTGGGCCGACCGCGGCCAGCCCGCGCTCCTGATCGAGCACGACCAACTGCTCCGTGGCCCGGCCGAACACCGACACATCGATCGAGCCATCGGGCAACACGAGACCTGGAGTGAGGGCGGCGGGAATGCATGTCTCACCGCGGCAGAGCCCTTCCGGTTTGACGATCCATCCGGTGGCATCCGCCAGCGCTCCGGGTTCGACCGCGGCGCCCACAATCGGAATCAGAGCGATCTTCGTCGAGTCGATGTCGGTCATGCGCACGCAAACGCTGGCGTTGCCACGCCCTATTCCCCGGACAGGGAAGCGATCGTGGGGAGCCGATACCCTGACCGTTCGTGGCCACCTCCAAGAAGAAGAAGTCGCAACAGGCCAAGGCGAGGAGCCAGGGGCGCCAACAAGCGGAGAAGCGAAAGGTGCAAGGTGGCAACGACGACGCGGTCCGCACCCAACCCAATCGAACCGCCAAGCCGGCAACCCGCTCGGAGGTGACCACCCCCACGACCACGAAAGCGACGAGCGGAACCTCGGGCAGCAAGGGGCTTGCTGCCGCTGGGACGGGTGACGCCGACGCTGCGGCTTCAGCCACGGATGGCGTGGCTGCTCGGGCGTCGGCGGGTTTGCTCGCAGTTCGCAACAAGGTCAACGCCACGCTGCTCGGCACCGGCGCGAAGCCCGAGGATGCCGATGCCGATGCCGTGACCCCGGCCCGCACCTCGGGTCGGACCACACCACGCGCTCGATCTGCCGGGAGTGGGCGTGTCGGGGCTGCCGACGGCACCGACGCACCGATGCCAGCGGCGCCTCGGGTGAAGACCACGTTTGCCCTCGACCCTCCCCAGGGAGCGGCGCTCAACTGGCTCATGCTGGTAGGTGTGTCGCTCGCGGTCGTTGTCTTGTCGGTGGCGTCGCTCGTCTTCGCATGAGCGGCCTGCGGCGATGCCCAATTCCTGCGGACCCACCCGCCGAGAAGGTGCGGCAGGGCGGCGAAGTCGTTTGGCCTACTGTGCGCTGGTGTCGCAACCTCGGTGACGTCGTGTCGGCGCCCGGCCGTCAGGTCCGGGCGGACAATGCCTGGCGGTCAGGGGAGCGATGAGCGCAGCGAAACGATGGGGACCAGGGAGTAGACGATCCGGGCCATCTCGGGGAGGACGGGTTACGGCCCCCTTCTCGCCGTCGATGCGTGGCCGGCGGTTCACCGTCGACCGCGACATCGCGCTGCTCCTGGCCGACGATCCACCGGCGCCAGCAGGGGGCCACGCGGTGGTAGTTCCCTGTTGCGGCAACGCCGATGAGTTCTCGGCGCTCGCCGAAAGCGGTCACCCCCTCCTCCGGTTCGACACACGAAACCGGGGTGGTTCAGATTCTGTTTCCCGCCCCACCGACCTCGGATTCGCGGCGGAAGCCTCTGATCTTTCCGCGCTCTGTGACACCGCGGAACTGACGACAGTCGACCTCGTAGCGTGGAGCTACCACGTGGCCGCGGCCGTGCAGTTCGCACTGGATCACCCCGATCGAGTTCGCCGGTTGGTGCTGGCAGCTTCGTTGCCCACCCATACCACCGCGCCGATGGGCCCTGGAAAGGAGCCCTCACCTTCCGAACTGGCGCACCTCGATCAATTGCAGGCGGCGGGAGTGCCATCGCGTGATCCGGAGGCGTGGTGCCGCGCGTGGAGAGAGGTCTACGTGCCCCTGCGCATGGGTGTTCCCGAGGCATTCTCCGGCCTTGCGCCGGTCTGTCACCTTCCCAACGAGCAGCCCCAGAATGTGGTGCGCACCGTGGTTGCCGTGTTGTCCGATCTCCACCCGTACGACTGGCGGCCCCAGCTTCGGTCGCTCGAATTGCCGGTACTGGTGGTGCACGGCACCGCCGACCCAGATCCGGTGGATCTGGCACGCGAATGGGTGCAGTTGCTGCCAGATGCCCGTTTGCTCGAGATCGACGGCGTCGGCACCATTCCTTGGATGGAAGCACCCGAGCGTTTCTTCGGGGTGGTGAACCGCTTCCTCCGGGGCGAGTCGGTGTAGGAGCCCGCCCGACAACAACGTGGCTGTTTCAACGGTCGGATGGCGCCGTCGCCGTCGCCGTCGTCGCCTTCCCGACGGCGCTACTTGCTGTCGGGCGGACCCGAACGCGACGCCGCACCGGCCCATGGACACCTTGGTCGGGATCACGCTCCATCGGTGCACGGCAGCGAGTGTCGATGGGGTGAAGGAACACGTGGGGATCTCAGAACGTGGTGAGCTCGTGTTGGCCGGGCCCGACCCGGGTATCGATCCCTCCGAACACCACGTTGGCCTCGACCGGTGTGTCGAGCACCACCCGGTCCGGACGGGCGTCCACGGTGAGCAGGCCCGCCGGCGTGGGTACGGCGCCGCGGGCCCATGCCAGATCGCCGAGGACCGGCGCCACTCTCGCGCGGGTGAACCCGGGCGCCGCCGGCGTCACCCCGAGGGTGTACTGCATGAGGTCGCGGGTGGGCGTGGCCGACCAGGCGTGACAGTGGCTGCCGCCGAACCAGGTCTCCGAGAACGTCGTGGCGCTACGCCCGGCGAGCCGCCGCCAGTCGCGGCAGAGGCCGGGGATCATGTCGGCGCGGTCTGCCACGGCGGCGGCGTCGTGCACGATGTAGCGATAGAAGGGCTGTGCCGCCACCACCCCTCGTTCGAGGTCCCACCACGGTTCGGCGGGGCCAGAGACCAAAGTGGAGGCGTCGGCGTACATGTCGCCGGGGTCGTCGCTGTTCTCCAACAGGGCGTGGCGACCAGGAAGCAGCCACGACGCGTACACCAACCGGTCGGGGTCGACGATCGTGTCGAGCAGCTGCTCGATGTCTACTCCTCGGGTGAGTCGGGCCACGATGGCGGTGGCGTTGGCGTGTTGGCTCACGCTGCGCTGCGGTATGCCGTCGAGGAGTTGGTCGACGTAGACCGATCGCTCGGGGTCCCAGAACAGTTGGAAGGCTTTTCGCAGGTCGACCCAGAGAGCGCCGGCCCATTCGGCGCGCCCGCTGTCGCCCACCAACTCGGCGAGCTGTTTGAACTCTCGTAGCGCGCGACCCCACAGCGCGTTGAGGGCGGCACTGGCCCCGGCGGTGGGAACGGCGCTCCAGTCGATGATCACCCAGCCGGTGACGTCGGTGAGGAGCCCGTCGACGTCTCGGAACGGGAGGAACCAGCGCAAAACGTTCTCGGCAACGGGCAGCAGCCTGGAGATCAGCTCCCGATCGCCGGTGTACATACCAAGGTTGTGGAGACCGTGGATCCAATGAAGCGACCAGTCGGGGATGAAATCCTCGTCTCGGTGCTCGAAGTCGCCCCCGGCGGCCATGGGCAGCATCCCGTCGGGGCGCGGGGAGGCGCCGAGCTCGGTGTTCCACCTGGCCAGCGACCAGTCGGTGTTGGTGGTGAGGTCGACCATCTGATGCACGACGGCATCGCCGGTCCAGGCCCGCTGTTCCCGGGATGGGCAGTCGAGGTAGGCGTCGTGGCTGCACAGATCCACGGTGCGTCGGCCCCGAGCCCAGATTCGATTGAGCATGGGGTCGCTGCACTCGAACGAGGGCCCTTCAGGCCGCGGGCTGAGCCGCTCCTGCACGGACACGCGCTGGAGACTGATGGCTCCGGTCCCCCGGAACGAAAGCGCGAGATACCGCAGTCCCATCGGATCGAACGTCTCGAAAAGGTCGTGGTGGCCCCGGGTGATGTAACGGAAGCCAGCGTGCTGTTGCTGCGGGTCGGGCGCGCCGTCGGCGCTGATCCCTTCGGCCGCCTGCGCATCGATCTGCACGCCCTCGGGGGAAGAGATCTCGATCAGGACGGTGCCTGCCACCTGCTCCCCGAAATCGAGGACCAACATGCCGGCGTCGTAGGACGTGCCGAGCTCAACCTTGAAGGGCAGCTTGCCCTGCTTCACCTTGGCGATTCCCGAACAGTTGGCAAAGTCGGCTCGAACCTGTTGCACCGGGTCGGGAGCAGACTCGCTGGTGGGCGCCACACCGGCCGCCGCCACTCTCGCGTCGCGGCGCGTGCCGGCCAGTTGCGGAATCGGACGGGGGACCATGGGACCGTAGGGATGCGTGGGCGGCCGGTGCTCGCCGTTGAACCCAACGTGGTTGGCTCGTAGTTCCACCGCAGGTTCCCAAGACCCGTCGTCGAATCCGGGAAGCTCCCAGCCGTGCGGTAGTCGGCGTGCGTCGACCTGCTCGATGGGAAGGGCGCTGATTCCGAGGCTCTGGCTCAGATCGAAGGCGTCGGAGGGCAGGCAACGCCACGATTCTGAACTGACGAGCCAGAGGTTCTCCTGCGGATCGATACGGGCCTCGAAGAGAAAGGATCCTCCGCCGAGCCCGTAACTCACCGGCGCGGGCATCCACCACGCGGTGGCCGCGCCGTAACGCCGGGCACAGACGGCCAAGGTGTTCGCACCCGTCACGAGGTGGGGAGCGAGATCGACCGTGTCGTAGTGCAATCGCCGTGGGTTCCCCCGAATCGGCCCGCGACTCACCTCCTCGCCGTTCACCCACAGGATGTAACGGGAGTCGGCGGCGAGGCGGGCGGGCACGTGCTTCGGCACGTCGGCGAGATCGAAGGTGCGTCGAAACAACACCGTGCGAGCCGCCGCAGCCTGATCGAGTGTCGGTGCGAGGCTCTTGGTGAGGCCGATGTCGGGCAGGGCATCCCAGATCCACCGGGCATGCCAGCGACGGGGGAACTCGAACGCCCCGGGACCAACGGCCTCGGAATCGGCCGGATCGGGGGATGTGGAAGGAAGGCCGGAAGCCGCTTCGCTGGGGGGAGAGGAGGGGGTGGCGCCGCCGCCGGCCGAGTTCACGCCCGCATCTTGGCAGGCCAGCGCAGGTCGTGCTCCCACGCGGTGAGGGGACGACGATTCTCGACCGATGACCGTGCGGTGCCTTCAGCGGCGGCGTTCGGCCGCGTTGGTGAGCTATGCAGGGGCAGCCGGGGGGAGCAGTGCCGGGGCGGCCCGAGCAGCGTCGATCAACGCCAGTGCGAACCCGAAGACGGCGACGCACCACCCGCCCACCGCGAGCCCCGCCATCACGATGCCACCGAACAACGGGGCGAGCGACGTGCCGACGATCGCAAGGAGCAGTGCCGCATCGCCGAGCGCCAACGCCTGGGCCACGGCGGGCCAGGGTGCGGAGGACGGATAACGAGAGGGGCGCAACAGCATCGGCACCAGCGGAGCAGTGACCCCGGTGAGCCCGACCCACACGAGGAGGTGCACCGCGCCTACCAGCACAAACGCGCCGGACCCGACCAAGATCGCGTCAGGCCAGGACGCCAGAAAACCTACGCCGATGGTGAGGGCGGCGCCGCAGCTCGCCGCCGCGTGAACAGCGAGCGCGGAGCGCATTCGCACAGGCAGGCCCATGGGGGGTGCCACCGCAAACGCCACTGCGAGAGCGCAGGCCGACGCGACGACCGATGCGGCCACCGCCCGGACGCCCACTGATGGCGGGAGCACGGCCACGAACCAGGCCGCAACATGCACGGTGGTGAGCACACGGAAGCGTGCGATCGACGACGAGGGGGTTGCCACGCCCCGATCCTTCCACAGCAAACCCGTTGGCAGCCGACAAGCCGGTGCCGACAAGCCGACAAGCCGGTGCCGACAAGGGGTGGCGGGGAGGGGTGGCGGGGAGGGGTGGCGGGGGGCGGTGCTAACGTCCGCCGGTCGAGACGATTCGACCTCACCCAAAAAGTGGGGCGACGAAGGGAAATCCTCATGGCAGACGAGGTCAGCAATCCATCGGTGATCGCGGCGAGAAAGGCCGTTGATGGTCACCTCACCGGCGCGTTCGACGACGTCAGCCGCAACGACGACGGCACGTGGTCGCTTCACTACGGCTCGGCGATCGTGCATGTGCAGGTCAAGGTGTTCGATGAAGACGGATCCGTGGTGTTGGTGTCGTCGCCCAGCGTGAGCGGCGCCACGATTTCGCCCGAGCTCTACGAACATGTCGCCACCGCCACCACGTTCGATTTCGGTCACCTCTCGGTGGTGAAGGAATCGGACGGCACGGGCACGGTTTCGTTCTCTCACAGTTTGCTCGGCGACTTCCTCGACGACGCCGAACTACGCACCGCGGTCATCGCGGTGGCCTACACCTCCGATGAGCTCGACGACGGGCTGGCGGAGCGTTTCGGTGGCACCGTGTTCAACCCCGAAGGCAACACAGCTGCGACCGACTGACGCACACTTCTCGTGCTCGATTGTTCCTGACAACCACGTCAGGGTGACCTCGATCACCCGGAGTTTGTAGGGTCTCTCGCCGTGGCCGACTACAAACCCCCCCTTCGAGACATCACCTTCGTTCTTGATCAGCTCACCGATCTCGACGAGCTGTGCCAGTTCGACGCCTACAAACACACCGACCCCGACACCATGAAGGCGGTGCTCGAGGAGAACGCCCGATGGGTGGCAGAGGTGATTGCCCCGACGAACCGCAACGGGGATCTGCAGGGCTGCGTGCACCATCCGGACACCGGAGAGGTCACCACGCCGGACGGTTTCAAAGAGGCGTACCGGCAGTACGTCGACGCCGGCTGGGGTGCCGTGCCGTTCCCGGCCGACTATGGCGGTGGTGGATTCCCCTGGATCCAGGGAATCGCCATGCAGGAAGTGCTCACGTCGGCCAATCTCAGTTTCTCGATGTGCCCCACGCTGATTCAGGGCGCCATCGAGGCAATGATCCACCACGGCTCGGAAGAGCTCAAGGAGATCTATCTGGCCAAGATGATCAGCGGCGAATGGGCGGCCACGATGAACCTCACCGAACCCCAGGCGGGTTCGGATGTGGGCGCGGTTCGCACCAAGGCCGAACCGCAGCCGGATGGCACCTACCTCGTTTCCGGCACGAAGATCTTCATCACCTTCGGTGCGCACGACATGACGGAGCAGAAGATCCACCTCGTGCTCGCTCGTCTCCCCGACGCGCCTCCCGGAACGAAGGGCATCTCGTGTTTCATCGTGCCGCAGTATCTGGTGGGCGACGACGGCTCGCTCGGTGCCAGCAACGACGTCACCTGCGTGTCGATCGAACACAAGATGGGGGTGAAGGCCAGCCCCACCTGCGTGATGTCCTACGGCGACAACGGGGGCGCGGTCGGCTACCTCATCGGCCAGGAGCATGGCGGCATGCGGGTGATGTTCACGATGATGAACAACGCCCGGCTCGGCGTTGGGCTCCAGGGTTTGGCCATCTCCGAACGGGCCTACCAGGACGCGTTGCAGTACGCCCAGGAGCGACGGCAGGGCACCGCGATTGGTGCACCCGCAGGGGAGCAGTCCCTGCTGATCGAACATGCCGACATCCGGCGCATGTTGCTCACCATGAAGTCCACGATCGAGGCCATGCGCGGGATCATCTACACCGAGGCCGAAGCCATCGACATCGCGATCCACCACCCCGATCCCGAGATCCGCGACTACAAGAAGAAGTTCGTGGGGTTGCTCACGCCCATCGCCAAAGCGTGGTGCACCGACATGGGAGTGGAGATCACGTCCCTCGCGGTGCAGGTCTACGGCGGCATGGGTTTCATCGAAGAGGCTGGCGTAGCCCAGCACTATCGAGATGCCCGCATTACACCGGTCTACGAGGGAACGAACGGGATCCAGGCCATCGACCTCGTGGGTCGAAAGCTCCCGATGGACGGCGGTGAGGTGGTCACCGATTTCCTCTCGATGGTGGCGGCGCTCGACCCCGCGCTCATCAAGGGCGGCGACGACCTGGCCGAGATTCGTTCGAACCTGGCCGAGGCACTCACCACGTTGGCCGACACCACCAGCTGGATGCTCAAGGCCGGTGGCTCCGATATTCAGAGCGCCCTCGCCGGCGCCACGCCCTACCTCCGGATGTTCTCGTTGGTCACGGCCGGTTGGGTGATGGCTCGCCAGGCGTTGGCGGCCAAGACCATGATCGAACGCGGAGAAGGCGATGCCGCCTACCTGCGGTCCAAGATCATCACGGCGCAGTTCTTCTGTGAGCAGGTGTTGCCGCAGGTGCAGGGGCTTGTCGCCCCGATCGAGGCCGGGCCGTCCACCCTGTTCGCCTTCGAACCCGAACTGTTCGCCCACTGATCGCTGCGCACCTGATCGCCCGGGTGAGCTGATCGCTCGGTCAAGCCAACGATGCTGCAACGGTGCCCCCAGAGGGGGGACGGTTGCAGCATGGTTCGGGTGATCACCGGGGCGGCGGCCGGTTGTCAGGTGTGGGCCGGGTTTCTGGGAGTGGCGCGGGCGGACAGGTCGGCGTCGGCGGGCGCGGGCTGAGCACGGTGCAGCGGTAGCGTGGTGGGATGCCTCCGGCCTTGCTGTCGCTGATCGCGTCGATCCCGAGCCCTGCGTCGAACACCATCGGACCGCTCCGGGCCTATGGCGTGATGATCGGCCTCGGCGTGGTGGCCGGCATCTTCCTTGCTCGCCGACGGTGGAGAGCGGTCGGGGGCGACCCGGAAGACGTGTACTCGATCTGCATGTGGGCCGTACCGGCCGGCCTGATCGGAACCCGCATCTACCACGTGATCACCGACAACCAGTTGTACCGGGGCCACTGGTTCGACAACCCGTTCGCCGCGGGAAATCAGTCGCCGCTCGCCATCGGCAACGGCGGCCTGGGTATCCCCGGCGGCATCATCGCCGGCGTGGCCGTAGGGCTGTGGGTCGTCAAACGACTGGGTATCCGACCCAGCGCCGCACTCGACATGGCGGCGCCGTGCGTCCCGCTCGCCCAGGCCATCGGCCGTTACGGCAACTGGTTCAACCAAGAGCTATTCGGCGGTCCCACCGACCTCCCGTGGGCGGTACAGATCTCGCCCCAGCATCGTCCGGCGCGGTACGCCGAGTACGCCACGTTCCACCCCACGTTCCTCTACGAATCGCTCTGGAACCTCGGCGTGGTCGCGTTGATCATCGTGCTCACCAAGAAACAGGTGCTACGCCCGGGGAGGCTCTTTGCCGTCTACATCGGCGGTTATTTCCTCGGACGGCTCTGGATCGAAGCGATGCGCTCCGACAGCGCCAACACGATCCTGGGGTTGCGAGTCAACATCTGGATCAGCCTGATCTGCATCGTGGGGGCGCTCGCCGTCTTGGTGTCCACCGGCGTTCGCCGCCGTGAGGCCGACCTCTACACGCCGTACCTCGATGGTCACCTCTTTGATCCCAACGCCGACACATTCAGTGGCGGGGGAGCACCCGACGAAGACGTCTCCGGGGATGTCGGCCCCAACGATGTCGGCCCCGAGGAGGCCGACGATGATGCTCGCGCTGATGCGGTGGTTGGATCCGAAGTCGACCGGAAGGTCGAACCCGAACCCGACACGTGATCGTTGCCGCCGGTGTGGCGAAGTGCGCTCGGACGTCAGGCGCGAATGAGCGGGGGTGTTGGGTCGCCCGGTTGCCCTTGCAGCGGATCGTCGGGGTCGTAACCGAGATTGATGCCGGGGCTCGAGAGGTCCATGCTCGTGAGGTCGTAGCTGGCCGTGCCGGCGAAGCTGTGGAGGTGGGAGGTCTGGCGGAGGAGCATCTCGAGTCGGTTGTACGGGTGGTACTTGCTCAGTTCCCGGGGCGGGCGTGTGGGGGGGAAGTCGAGCAGTTCCCGCACGTCGTAGCTCATGGAATAGAGCCGCATGCGATCGAACTGGTGGGGTCCGGCGAAGAGTTCGGGGTAGTCGTCGGCGAGCCACCACGGGACCGCGGCGTAATCCTCTGCTCGGGTGAGGTGCTCGTAATCCTCGGCCACATGGAGGAACGGGTAGCCGCAGAACCGGAGGAACACGTCGAGGTCGAGGTCGGCGGGGCCGGATCGGCAGTACTCGAAATCGAGCAGGGCGGTGATGCGCACCCCATCCCACAACACGTTCTCGAAGTGCAGGTCGCCGTGGACGAGGTGGGTCTCGGGGAACGGTTGCAGGACACCGCAGGTGTCGAGCACGACCGCGCGGAGATCGTCGAGTACGAACCGGTCGACATGGGGGAGCGTTTGGGCCTTGTCGAGTGCGGCAAGCAGCGGGTCCACGGCGCGAAAGCCTCCGCCACCGATGAGTTGTGCAGTTGCCGCCGGTTGGAGGTCGGGGGGAACGGGGGCTTGGTGGAGCACGCGTAACACCTGGCTCAGCTGGCGGATCGCATCGCGGCGTTCGGGTACGGTCATGCCGGGCCAGCAACGGCTGAGGATGCTGCCGGGGATCCGTCGTAACACCAGCCAGTCGGCACCCATCTGTCCGCCGTAGGCGATGACCTCGGGATACCCGACCTCCGGCGGAAGGAGAGGACCGAGCGCCGCTTCGCGCCGCAGCCGCTGATTCGGTTGGCGGTTCACTCGGACGGCGTAGTCCGGGGTGAGCCATACCTCGTTGGTGACACTGCTGGCCCGTTCGAGCGGTGCGTACTGGTCGAGCCCGGCCTCCGCGAGGGCTTTGCGGGCCCGGGCCATGGCGAACGTGTCTTGCATGCCGACCATGGTCAGACGTCCCAGGCCATCCGTTGATCGGCGCTGGCCGCGCCCGAAGGCGACAAGTCGTCGAGCAGATAGGACGGGTCTCTTTTGTCGATATGGCCGATCAGGGCGTTGTAGACGCTGTACCCCACGAGTGCCCGCAGACGGGGCGAGAATCCCGCCGCAATGGATCGGGGGATGCCGAGCTGTTGGTTTTCCTGCTGACGGATGTACCCGGCGCAATAGTTCATGGCCAGCCCGACCCGACGTTCCGACGTGGTGTTGGCGCCGCCACCGTGCCACAGGCTCCCGTGCCAGATCAGCACGCTCCCTGCCGGCATCTCTGCCGGGATCGAGTCGTAGGCGGTGAAGTAGTCGGGGTTGTGGTCGCGGAGGTGGGATTCGGGGATGAGCCGGGTGGCGCCGTTGGCACCGGTGAAGTCGGTGAGGGCCCACATGGAGTTGCACACCGTGGGAGGGTGGGGTTTGGGGAGGGGTATCAACTGGTCGTCGGCGTGCACCGGTTGCGGGGTTTCATCGGGGCCAATCGAGATGGACGACAACGACGAGATGAGGCAACCCTTGTCGAGCACCCCCTCCACGATCGGAAGCACCGAGGAATGGACGGGCACCTCTTCGAACACCGTTCCATGCACCAACAGGTTGTAGATCCGAAGGGTTTGCGCACCCTCGAAGGAGTTGTTCGCGGGGACGGTGCCGAGTGTGCGTTCCAGAAATGCCAGTCGATCGTTCAGCTCGCCGATCAGCGCCGACTCGATAGCGTGCTCGACGATGGTGTAGCCGGTGGAAGCAATACGTTCGAGATGCGCGGTGCGAGCGGCCTTGGCGGCGGACTCGGTGGCCGTCGGGACAGGCGCGAGGGGTTCGGGGTCGCTGGTGTGGGTCGTGGTCGGCTCGGCCTCGGCCATCCAGCTCTCCTCAGAAATGTGCGCTTCCTGCCGGCGCACGTGGACGGCCATGCTATTCGGTGGATTGGGCTCACCGGGGCTGTCCACCGTTACCCTAGGTGTCCGGCCATGACCACTTCTTCTGACCTCACCTCCCCGCCCGGCGGCAACGGCGGCACCGAACCCGACTCCCACACCCCCCTGCTCGACGATGTCGACGCCGATGGGGTCGATGGTGGCGATGCTCTCGACGCGGTGGATGCCGAACCCGTGTCGTTCGCCGACCTTGGTGTCTCCGCCGACATCGTCGACGCGCTGGCGGCACGGGGTATCACGGCACCGTTCCCCATCCAGCAGCTCACCATCGCTGATGCACTGGCTGGCCGGGATGTGTGCGGCAAGGCCAAGACCGGTTCCGGCAAGACACTGGCCTTCGGCATCCCGATCATCGAGCGGGTTTCGCAGGCGGAACCGAAACGACCGCGGTCGTTGGTGTTGGTACCCACCCGAGAGCTCTGTCTCCAGGTCACCGAAGAACTCCTGCCGTTGGGTGAGCCCCGTGGTGTGCGGGTCGTTGCCATCTACGGCGGCGCTCCCATGGAGAAGCAGATCAAGAAGCTCGACCGCGGAGCCGAGGTCATCGTGGCCACCCCCGGTCGGTTGATCGACTTGCTGGAGAAGAAGGCCGTGATGGTCAACGATCTCGAGATCGTGGTGGTCGACGAGGCCGATCGCATGGCCGACATGGGGTTCCTGCCGCAGGTGGAGTGGATTCTTCGCCGAGTCGATGAGAAACACCAGACGTTGTTGTTCTCCGCCACGCTCGACGGGGCGGTCGATGCGCTGATTCAGCGTTACCAGCACGACCCGGTGATGCACGAGGTGGAGTCCGCCCAGGTCACCGTCGATGAAATGCACCATCGGTTCTTCAAGGTGCACGAGATGGACAAGGTGAAGGTGGCGGCGGCGATCTCCCGCGGCGCGTCACGCACCATCATGTTCACGAACACCAAACGGAACGCCGATCGTGTGGCATCGCTGCTCCGAAAAGAAGGTGTTGAGGCCGAAGCGATCCACGGCGACCTTCGCCAAAAGGAGCGCGAGCGGGCCCTGGCCGACTTCGCCGACGGGAAACTTCCGGTTCTGGTGGCCACCGACGTCGCTGCTCGAGGTATCCACGTCGACGACGTAGAGATCGTGATCCATCTCGATCCGCCCGACGACCAGAAGAGCTACCTCCACCGGTCCGGCCGCACCGCACGCGCCGGGGAATCCGGTGTGGTGGTCACCCTGATCATGTGGAACGAGGAAGTGCACGTGCGGATCCTGCTTCGCCGACTCCGACTCACACAGCCCATGGTTGAGGTCTTCTCCAATGATCCCCGATTGGCCGACCTCATCGCCTGGAATCCCGAAGAAGACTGACGCACCCGAGCGCCGGCCGTATCCGGCGATCGCTCGGAAGCCGTTACCATCACCGTCCGTGTTGCTCCGCACCCCGTCGACCGCTGGCACGTCCCCCGTGGAGGTTCCGTCTGGCGGACCCAACGAGGGCCGCAATGGCTCGCGGTGGGTGCACGGCCCCCTCACCGACACCGCACTGGCGTGGTGTTGGATCCCGTTTGCCGTGGCCGCCGCCGCCCTGCTTGGCGGGCCGTCGATCAACGTGTTCATCACCGCGGTGTTCCTCCTCTCGTTCGCCCACCAACCGCTCACGGTGGCGTTGGTCTACGGCGATGCCGAGCAGTTCCGGCTCCGCCGGCAGATCTTCACGTGGAGTCCGGTGGTGTTTGCCCTGGCCATCTACGCCGCCGTGCACGTCAGCGTGCTGCTGCTCGCCGTCATCGGTGGGCTCTGGAACGCCGAGCACACGTTGATGCAGCGATACGGCATCACCCGGATCTACGGCCGCAAATCCGGGCACGACGACGGCCGACTGGAGAAGGCGATGCTGTTCTCCTTCCTCGTGTTCGCGTTGGTGTGGGTCGCCGCTGATCCCGCCACCCCTGCCCACCTCGCCGGTGTCGATATCGGCGAGAACAACCGGTTGGCCGTGGAGTTCCTCGCCCAACTGCGCAACGGGGCGGTCTGGTTCGTGGGCCCCACCGCATTGCTCGCGGTCGTACTGCTGGGGGCCTGGGCGGTTCGTGAACGTTCGTTTCATCGAGCGGGCACGGCGAATCCCGCCAAATGGATCTACATCGGCGCCACGGTCGCCCTCTTCGCCATGGTGTTCGTCAACCCCATTGCCGCGCTCATGGGGTACGTCGGCGCACACGCGGTGGAGTACTTCGTGATCGTGCATCAGAGCCTCGGACGCCGATATGGCGACGCCCACACGGGGGGTGACTCGCCGTTGGCCCGAACGGTTCGTGCCCGCCCCGGTCGCCTTGGTTTCTTCGCCGTCTACATCGCCATCGTGCTGGCCATCGTGATGGCGTTGCAGTTCTGGGGTTCCCCGGTGCTCTACGCGGTGGTGTTCTTCACCCTCGGAGGGCTCCATGTGTTCTACGACGGGTTCATCTGGAAGCTTCGGCGGCCGGCGGTGGCATCGAGTCTGGCGATCCCTGCCGCCAGCACAACCGACGCACGATGACCACTCGCCGTAGCCACGGTGGTCGGCGATCGGGAACCAACTCGATGTCGGCGTCGTCGCATCGGTGATGAGCAATCTCGCGCCCTTTCCTGCTGACGGCCGATGCGCTGAAGCGCAGTCCGTACCGCAGCCGATCCCGATGGGCGCCGCCGCCCCTCGAACCCACCGGCCACCTTCCCGAAGTGTGAAATCGTGCCGAGGCAACAGCGCACGGTGGACGCTCGGGGCCACCTTCCTGGCCCTCTCGATGATCACGGCGGCATGCAGCGCGAGCAGCACCACGGGGGCGGCATCATCGGGGGGCACCGCGCGTCGTGGAGACGGTGCGCTGGCCGCCGGAGACGGTTCCATGTCCGGCTCGGGCTGGGATTGTCCGGGGGGTACCTGCGACTGGCTCGAGGTCGAGCAATCCCCATCGGAGGGCGGGCGCGAGATGGAGGCGTCGCCGCCATCCACGGCGTCGTTTCCTGCGCCGGGTGGTGCCGAAGACGGCGGATCCTGGCAAGGATTGGTCCTCGACGACAACGTCGATGGTTCCGCCTACCTCTCGTACTTGCGCGGGCTCGACCCCGAGGTCAGCCGCTATCGCCTCGCAGCGTGGGACGGACCGCTGCATACGTTCCGGGTGGCGAACTCCGCGGGCGCCCCGGTGTTGGGTGCCACGATCGAGATCACCGGGCCGAATGGCGGGGTGGTTGCCACCCGGGTTTCCCATGCCGACGGAAGGGCGGAGTGGGGGGCACCAGAGGCATCAGGGCCGTTCACCGTTCGTGTGCGGAAAGACCTGGCGTCGGTGGAGCAGCAGATCGACCCCACACAGCCCCGGACCGACATCACGCTCGATGCCCTCACCGGTGCCGAAGCGCCAAAGGTCGACGTGCTCTTCCTGATCGATGCCACCGCCAGCATGGCCGACGTCCTGACGCGGGTCAGCGCCGACGTGGCCACCATCGAGGCCGGCGTGCGCGCCCTCCCTGGAGCACCAACCGTGCGGTATGGCCTCACGGTCTTTCGCGACCGCGAAGAGTCGTTCCTCACCCGCACGTTCAACTTCACGGCGAATAGCGGAACTTTCGTGCAAGCCCTGGGCGAAGTCCGAGCCACCGGCGGCGGTGATACCCCCGAGGCGCTCGACGCCGGGCTTCGAGACGCGCTGGTCAAACCGGCGTGGGGCGGCGGAGGCACCATCAAGCTGGTGGTGGTGATCGGTGATGCGCCGCCCCACGCCGATGGTGGAAGTGCGCCGAATGCTCTCGAAGTGGGCCTGGAGTCCGCAAACACTCAGGGTGTGTCGATCATCGGTATCGCGGCGCCAGGTGCCGATGGGGCCGCCGTCGCAACGTTTCGCCAGATGGCTCGGCGCACGAGGGGGTCGTTCGTTGGCCTCGCCGGTCCCGGTGCGGGTCAATCCCGGTCGGATCCTGCGTTCGGTGCGACCGCCAACGCGGCATCGGGCGAACCACTTCCGGTCGCCTCGATCCTCGTAGCCCAGATCGGCGAGCGCCTGGCGGCGTTACAGGGATGACGAACGAGCGTTCGCCCACGGCGGTGTTCGGACCGAAATCCCCACCTTGGACCGGCCGCATCTCGTTTCGTCTTCCCCACCCGCCGGAATCCGTGGGCGGTGGCCTGCGCTTGTGGGACGCCCGCACCGCGGCACCCAAACCGATGGCTCGACGGTTCACGGGGACGCGCATGGCAAATCATCCCGATCTGCTGAAGACCGACCCCCAACGTGCCGACAGGACAAAGGACCGCTACGACATGGTGCGGGGTGAACCGAAGATTCTGAGGAGGGCCGCCTGCTCCTCTGGTACGTGTTTGGTTCGCCACCCGCCTGGATGGAAACGATGAGTTCTGACGCTGCTGACCGGGGCGTGAAGCCACCTCGAACACTGTTCTCTCTCGGTCGCCCCGGCGCGAAACAAGACGCCGGACCGGGCGAGCCAGCGGAGGCCCCCACCGATGCCGCCGAAGAGGACGAAGGCGAACTCCTCTTCGCCTGCGGCGCGTGTGGTGCGATCCTTCCCGGTGGCGCAGCGTTTTGCGGGGAATGCGGCACGCCGATCGACACGTCGGCCTACGACGATTACCCGATTGAGGATGAGCCACTTCCCGTCGGTTCAACTTCCGACACGGTGGTGCTTGCCGCGCCAGACACCGCTCCCCGCTCGTCCGACACGGTGGTGTTGCCGTTGCCCGAATCCGATTCCGATGGCGCGAACGACGGATCGCCCATCTCGGATGCGGAGGAGATTGCCGCACCGGTCGATGCAGCGGGAGTCACGACGGACCTCCCCGCCGCCGATCACAACGCCACCGTGAACGTGTCGGCGGCGGCCATGGCCGGCGCGATGGCGCAGGCCCGTGATGGTGCGGGCGAAACACGAACTGATGCAACCCCATCGATCGACGATGCCACCACGCAGGAGATGCCCGCAGTTTCCGTTCCGGACGACGCTGCTGGCGCGGATCTGGCGCCGGTCGATCCGGCACCGGTCGAACTTGCCTCCTCTGTTCCCGCACCCGTCGAAGTAGGTGGTGCACTCGCGCCCGCGGCCACCCTCTATGCCGATCCGTCCACCGCCGAACCTCTCGGACTGGAATCCTCCGGCCAATGGGTGTCGGACCCGTCGATGGGACACGTGTCCACCGACGAACCGGTCCAAGCCGCAACCGCAGCCGCGGCAGGGGCAGGGGCAGGGGCCACGATCGGGGCGTCGGCCGCGGCCCCTCCGGTTGCACCCCCGCCGTCGGGCACGACGGCAACGTCGATGCCCTACGGCTCCGGCCCCGTCGAGTCGAGTGAGAAGAGCAAGGTGCCGATGATCGCAGGGATCGCCGCGGGCGTCGTGGTGTTGTTGATCCTGGCCGTCGTGATCCTCTCGGGAGGGAGCAAAGATTCGGGCAGCGTTGCTTCAGGCGATTCTTCCACCACGTTCCGGCCGGTGAACACCTCCACCACCGTGGCACCGGCCACCACCGCCACCACGGCCAAGGGGGCCACCACCTCCACGTCCACCAAGGACACCACCACCTCCACCGAGGCCCCTACCTCCACCACGGCGCCACCAGACACCACAGCGTCTACTCCCGCCCCCACCTTGCCCCCCACCTTGCCGCCCATCACGCTTCCGCCGGTTACCACACGGCCGATCATCATCACCACCACCACACCAGGCACCCCCAATCTGAGCTTCAACGCCACCAACCTCACGGTGGCTCAGGGTGGCTCGGGCACGCTCAATCTCGCCAATTCGGGGAATGGGCCCGGTGGGTTTCTTTGCAGTCCCAAGGATTCGATCACCGTGAGTCCCGCGTCGGGAACCGTTCCGGCCGGCAACTCGATTCAGATCACCTTCACCGACCAGAACAAGCCGGGGCGATTCGCCAAGATCAACTGCAGCCTACCGAACGGGAATGTTGAGATCACGGTCGGGGTCTCCTGAAGTCTCCTGCATCCGCCCCGCATCAAGGGCGGCGCAACCCGAAAACCGCCGAGTCGTCGTTGGTCGAGGCGGTCCATGCCTGGCGTGACGGCCTGCTCGGTGAGGGCCGTGTCGATGACGGCCGCGACGGTGACGGCCGTGTCGACGACGTGCCCGCCGGTACCGTCGTTGGGGCGAACGTCGCGACGCTGCTTCCTACGTTTGTCCGTGAGGCCTGCCATGTGGTGGGTGCCCGTCCGCCGGGATTTCTCGATGAACGAACAACGCCTTTGGGGCGCGAGATTGCCGACGGGCTCTCCGGCCAAGGGGTTCCGCGATGTGTCGTTCCCGACGAGGTGCTGGCGTGTGCGCACCGGATCGGGGGCGGACTACCGATGGCCGTGGGAATCGTGCAGGAGTCACTTCGCCCCCATGCCGACCGCCGCGTCGCCGGCGCGGTGTACACCCCCTACGACGTGGCCCGGGCGTTGGTGGAGCGAGCACTGCCGGTGGAGATCGGACGAACCTCCGGCCTCGCGCTCGTCGACCCGGCATGCGGTGGGGGCGCGTTCCTGGTGGCGGCGGCGGACGCCCTCTTCGAACGTGGGTGGACCCCCCACGACGTTGTCGCCGGTCTGTGGGGCGCCGATGTGGATCCCGAATCCGTGTGGGCGACCCGTGCCGCCCTCACTCTTTGGCACGCCCTCGCGTGCGGCGGTCCGCTATCCGTCGCGGCGGAGGACCTCGCCCCGCTGGTGATGGCACAGATCGTGGAGGCGAACTCGTTGCTCGAGGGCCGCCGCGTGTGGCCCACCCGAACCACGGCGTTCGATGTGGTCGTCGGCAACCCCCCCTATCTCGGCCAACTCAAGCGGGCGACCAGTCGTAGTCGTCTTCACGCCCAGGCGATTGGCGCCCGATTCGGCGAAGGTCTCGCGGCGCCCTACGCCGATGATGCACTGCTCTTCGTGTTGGCCGGGCTCGATCTGGCCGCACGGGGCGGAACGGTGCACCTGCTCCTGCCGGAGTCGGTACTCGCCTCCCGCGACGGGGGCGCCGTCCGGTGGACCGTGGAGCAGCAGTCGGTGTGTACGGGTTTGTGGTGGGCGCGCGACCGGGTGTTCGACGCCGACGTCGAAGTGATCTCGATTCGATTTCGAAAAGCGGATTCGGGCCATGGCCGTCATGCCACGCTTCCGCCTCCGGAGGTGGACACCACCGCGGAGGTCATGAGGTGGGTGGGGCGGGAATTCTCCGATGGCCCGGGCGTACCGGTGCGGTCCCCGAGCATGCAGTCGACAACGGTCGGCACCACGAATTGGTCCTGGTTGCTCACGGGGTTGCACGGAGTGCCCGGTTTGCCCCCGTCGCTTCGAGAACCGCCCGTCCGGAAGACACGCGCCAAGAGATCGGCAACGCCCCTGGCACGGCCCCCCGCAACGGCGCCGGGCGACGACGGTGACGACGGCGATGCGTTGCCACGAATCGCCGACATTGCGTCGGGTACGGCCGGCTTTCGAGACGAGTACTACGGCCTCGCTCCGTTTGTGCGCGAAGGGCCCCCGCCGTTGCCGTTGCCGCTGCCCGGCGAACAACCTGCTGCCTCGAAGCATCGTGGTGCGAGTGGCCACGTCGGCCTGCCCCGTGCCGATGGCCCAATCGATCCGATCGATCCGATGAGCCCGGGGGATCGAAGGCCGGTGCGTTTGGTGACCGTTGGGCTGATCGATCCGGCGCATCTCCGCTGGGGCCTCGAACCGACCCGATTCAATCGCCAGCGCTGGGAGCACCCGACCGTCGACCTGGACGCGATGCAGCACACGCACTCCGACTCCGTCTCCGGCTCCGACTCCGACGCGGCCGCACGGCTGGCTCGTTGGGGGGCCGAAAGGCTCGTTCCGAAGGTGCTGGTTGCCACCCAGACCCGCATCATCGAGGCGGTGGTCGACCCCGTTGGCACCTTGTGGCCCTCGACGCCCGTGGTCGCAGTCGTCCCCACCAACCCCAACACCTCGCTGTGGATGCTCGCCGCCGCCGTGTCGTCGCCCCACGCAACGGCGTGGGCGCTGACCCACTTCCGTGGATCGGCCTTGGTGGGCGATGCCGTGAAGCTGGCGGCCTGGCAACTGGAGGCGATCCCGTTGCCCATCGACCGAACGGCGTGGGAGGCGGGCGCTGCACACTTCGAGGAGGCCACGGAAGCGGCACTGGCGGGCGACGGCGCCGTGTGGCGCGCCGCGTTGTTCAGCTTCGCCACGGTGATGGCGTCTGCCTATGGCGACGGTCCACGCGCCGACCTCGTGGCGTGGTGGGCGGATCGGCTTCCGCCATGGCGAACGGGCTCGTTGGTCGCATCGAGCTGAGGGACCGGCCGGCGGTTCACCAGGCAAGGTCGTGGGCCCGCTCCGACCCGGCGGTAGTGTCGGCCTCCATGGCTGGCACTCCGACCTCTCGCGCTGTGGGCGCCCAACTCCACCGGCACGGCACGGTGCTGATGCCCGGCGTATGGGACCCGCTCTCTGCCCGTATCGCCCAGCTCGCGGGGTTTTCCACCGTGTTCGTGTCGGGCTACTGCGTTGCCGGGACGTTGCTCGGGCTGCCCGACACGGGAGCGCTCACCCAGACCGAGATGGTCGAGGCGGCCCGTCGCATCCGGGCGGCCACACCCGAACTCACCCTCGTGGTCGACGCCGACACCGGCTACGGCAATGTGTCGAACGTCGCCCGCACCGTGCACCTCTGGGAAGCGGCGGGCGCCGACGGATTGTTCCTCGAGGACCAGACTTGGCCGAAACGGTGCGGCCATATGGCGGGCAAAGAGGTGGTGCCTCGTGACGAGTGGCTGGCCAAGTTGCGCGCCGCGCTGGCAACCCGTTCCACCTTGCACATCACTGCCCGAACCGATGCCCGATCTCCGCTGGGGATCGAGGAAGCCATCGAACGCGGTCGTATGGCGGCCGACCTCGGGGTCGATGCCGTGTTCGTCGAGGCTCCCGAGTCGATCGGCGAGTTGGAGCAGATCGCCGTAGCGCTTCCCGATGTCACCCGTGTGGCGAACATGGTCGAGACCGGTCGTACGCCGTTGCTCACGCCTGAGGAGTTGCACGACCTCGGGTTCGATCTCGTGGTCTCTCCGCTGTCGCTGCTGTTCAGCGGCGTTCGAGCGATGATCGACGCATCCGCTGCGCTCGCCCACCACGGCTCGCTGCGTGATCAGCTGTCGGGCCTGGTTCCGTTCGAGCAGTTCACCGACCTCGTGGGCCTCCCTGCACAACAAGAGTTCGAGGCCGACTATGGCTGACGCCATGGTGGATTTCGGTGCGCCCGATTCCCGCACGCCGAAACGGGTTTGACGCGACCACCGCTGAGCGGGTTTGCTGTGCGCAGACATCAGGAGTGGCTCGGCTTGCCGGGTCCGGCAACCTGGGACGGACACCCAAGGTGCCATCCCGTTGTCTTCGGCGCATCACGCACCGGAGTAACAACGGGGATGTGGTCGCGACGCTTCGGCATCCCGGCAACGAAGTGTCCGGGTCGCTGACGCTTCCCGAGCACCCCTGGCACCGGTGTCGCCCCTGCTACGGAGCGTAGAGATGAACGGCACCCGCCCTTCCGAAGGGCCGTCGCAAACCAGCGTGAGGAACGGTCCAACGTCGGGGGGCCGCGTGCCACTCAGCGGCGATCGCCTGCCGGCATCGGGGGCATGGAAACCCGGCGACCCTTCCGGCGATCGGAAGTTTCATCAGTTCGCCAACGACCGCCGTTTCGTGCTCGAAGGTGGCGGCGAGCTGCGAAACGTGTCCGCCGCGTATGAATCGTGGGGGACCCCTCGGCTCGGTGAGGACGGCTCCGTGGCGAATGCCGTCCTCATCTGCCACGCCCTCACGGGCGAGTCGCACGCGGCAGGACGCACGGGACCAGGGCATCCGGCCCCAGGGTGGTGGGCCGATGTGATCGGGCCCGGACGGGCCTTCGACACGAATGACGTGTTCGTGGTTTGCGTGAACGTGCTGGGCGGATGTCAGGGGAGTACCGGCCCTGCCTCGATCGACGCCGCCACTGGTGTTCCGTATGGTCCATCCTTTCCGGTCGTCACGATCCGAGACATGGTGCGGGCACAGGCCGCCGTGGCCGATCACCTCGGGGTTGCGAGGTGGCAGGCCGTGGTAGGGGGATCCATGGGCGGCATGCAAGTGCTCGAATGGGCGGTGATGTATCCGGGGCGCGTGCGCTCGTTCATCGCCATCGCCACCTGCGCCGCCGCCACCGCGCAACAGATCGCCTTCAGCTCGGTGCAGCGGAGCACCGTCGCCCTCGACCCGGGCTGGCGTGACGGGTGGTACTACGACGCCGATCCCGGTGAGGGCCCACATCACGGGCTGGCGCTGGCACGCGAGCTCGCTCAGGTCACGTATCGCAGCGAGCAGGTGTTTGCCGAGCGGTTCGGCCGACAACTGATTGCTCCCTCCGATCGGCTCGAGCTCTGGCAGCGTTTCGAGGTGGAGGGCTACCTCGACTACCACGGGGCCAAGTTGTGTCGACGGTTCGACGCCAATAGCTATCTCACGATCGCCAAAGCAATGGATCTTCACGATCTCAGCCGCGGACGGGGTGGCATGGAGCGTGCCCTTGGCCGCATCACCGCACCAGGACTCACGGTGAGCATCAACACCGACGGGCTCTACCTCCCCTACCAGCAGCACCAACTACGTGATGGTTTGCGCCGACTCGGCAAGGTGTGTGCCCACGCGGAGATCGATAGTCCCCACGGCCACGACGCCTTTCTGCTGGAACACGAGCAGGTGGCCCACATCGTCAACGACTTCTTCGTGTCACTCAACGCATCTCCGGGAGACCTGTCATGACCACCCCCGAACCGATCTCGCCATCAGCCCCGCGGACCACGCCACCCGTCCCCTCTGAATCCAACGAACCACTGTCGCTGCACCCGCACACCTTGGCGATCACCAGCGGTCGGGCCCGGAACGGCACGGCCCTCGCTCCGGTGTTGTGGGCCACCACCACGTTCATCACTCCCACGGTGGCGGAAGGACGGCGGATGGCCACCGAGGTGGGGGCCACCGAGTTCTACAGCCGTTACGGGAACCCGTCGGTGCGAGCGTTCGAAGATGCGGTGGCCGAGCTCGAAGGGGCGGAGGCGGCACGAGCCTTCGCCTCCGGCATGGGCGCAGTGAGTGCGATCGTGCTGGGATTGTGTTCGCAGGGCGATCACATCGTCACCCAGCACCAGCTCTACGCCGGCACCCAGTTGCTGTTCCAGATGGTGTGCCCTCGTTTCGGGATCGACGTCACCTTTGTGGATGGCACCGAGCCGGGCGCGTTCGCCGCCGCCGTGCGCCCGGGCAAGACCACGCTGGTGTTCGCCGAAACGCCGGCCAACCCGAGGCTCGATCTGGTGGATTTATCGGCCGTGGGTGCCATCGCCGGGCCGATCACTGTGGTCGACTCCACCTTTGCCACGCCCCTCGGCCAGCGCCCGCTCGACCACGGGGTCGACCTTGTCCTCCACTCCGCCACCAAGGCCATGGCCGGCCACAACGACGCCACCCTCGGGGTGGTGGCGGGAGCCTCCGAACTCATCGACTGGTTGTGGTCGTTTGCGGTGCTCCATGGTGCCACCGCGTCGCCCTACGACGCCGTGAACGGGCTGCGAGGGCTGCGCACGCTGGGGGTGCGACTCCGACACCAGACGGAGAGCGCGCTCGCCCTCGGCTCATTCCTCGAAGCGCATCCACAGGTCGAAGGCGTGCGACATCCAGGCTTGGTGAGTCACCCGCAACACGAGCTGGCCAAACGTCAGATGTTGCTCACCGGGGGACTGCTGTCGTTCGACGTCCTCGGCGGGCGCGCCGCCGGAGCGGCGTTCGTGGAGGCGCTGCGAGTCGCCCGGCTGGCCACGTCGCTCGGAGGTCCCGAGACCCTCGTGACGCATCCCGCCTCCACCACCCATGTGAACCTCAGCCCGGAGGAGTTCGCCGCCAGCGGGATCTCCGCTGGCACGATCCGCATGTCGGTGGGCCTCGAACACGAGCCCGATGTGCGGGCCGACCTGACCCAAGCGCTCCAGGTCGCCGCGGTCGCCGCCGCGGCCGCGTCGGAGCCGGACGGGTTCCATGCCTGACCAACGTGTGCCTATCAGGGGTTGAGGAATCCGCCGAGCGCCGCCGTGTTGGCAGCGGCGCCCACCAGCGTCGCGAACTCAAGTTCCTCCCGAGCCCGGGCGGCTCGCACGGCATCGATGCGAGCGGCGATCATGAGCGTCTTGGTGGCGATCAGCGACGGTAACGCGAACGTGGCGATCCGCCCGGCAACGTCGAGCGCATGGGGCAGCAGTTCGGCTTCCGGAAGGCACCGGAGCGCAAGGCCGAGCTCGACAGCGCGAGGGGCGTCGACCCACGGTTCCGTGAACAACAACTCTGCGGCCCGCTGCCACCCCATGGTGACGGGTAGGAGATAGCTGGCCGAGGCTTCGGTGGTGACGCCAAGGCTGGCGAACGGTGCCTTGAGGCGAGCGGTGTCGGCGATGAACACGAGGTCGCAGTGGGGGAGGATGGTGAGTCCGAGCCCGACACCAACGCCGTTCACCGCGGCCACCAGAGGTTTACGAAACTCCTCGAGCACGGGCATGAGGGCCCGGTAGCCCGGCTCCTCGCCGTTGGCGAACACCGAGGGATCCGCCATCTCCCCGAGGTCCTGTCCCGCCGTGAAGCTCGCACCGGACCCGGTGATCACGACGCAACGCACCGAGTCGTCGTCGGCGGCGTCACGTAGGGCCTCGGTGACGGCCAACCACATTGCCTGATTGAAGGCATTGCGTTTCGCCGGCCGATTGAACGTCAGGAGGCGGACACCATCACGGTCGGTGCGGAGCACGAGTTGGGCATCGGTCGGGACGGGGGAGTCGTTTCCGGACATAGGAAGTGTCTACCCGATCGCGGCCCACAACCTGACGATTCGTCAGCTCGCCCGTTGACGTCACGAACGTCGTGCACGCCCACGGGCTGCCGTGGTTTGCCTCGACAGAAGTTTTCACAGCCAGGTTCCGGTCTCCCAGCGTGTCCCCCTCCCACTAGTCCATTCGGCTTAGCGGCATAGGTCAATCGGCCTATTTTCTCCTCAAGGTTGCGGGGCGTATGGGCCGATAGACCTATATGCGATGCACGAGCTGCGGGGCTCTCCTCGAACAGAACGATCGGTACTGCGAAGTGTGCGACGCGCCGAACCTTCGAGGTCGCCGAGCGGCGCGGTTCCGTTCCCCGCTCACGGACCTCGAATTGCAGGCACGATCGGTGAGCCGAGCGTGGGGTCGGGATGCCATTGTGCTCCGGGCGGATCAGGTGCCGTGTCCCCGTTGCGACGCGGCCATGGAACTGCGCCAGCGTTGGTGTGGGGCGTGCGGACTCGACCGCCAAGGGGTGGCCCCGATCGACGATCGCGACCCCATCGGCGGTGTGTGGACCACGCCCGGTCCGCAAGGCCTCGATCCCTATCGTCCCCTCGCTGGCGCCACAGCGGTGTTGCGGTGTGCGCTGGCGGCCGCTGGCCTGGCGTTTGCCGCAACCGCCGTGCTCTACGGGCTTTGGTTCCGCCAGCTCGGGGCCACGTCCTCGGGAAACACCGGGGCGACCGCCGCCGCATTCTCGACCTGGATCTCTTGGGTCACGATAGGGGCCGGAGTCCTCAGTGTGATCGCCCTGGTGGCCGCCGTCGCGTGGACCGGACGTGCGTACCGAAATCTGGGGGCGCTCCAAGTGACCGGGGCGCGGTTCAGTCCGGAAGTCGTGGGGATTGCCTGGTTGGTGCCCGGCGTGAACCTGGTGGTACCGAAGTTGGTGATCGACGAGATCTGGCGGGGGAGCGACCCGCATTGCCGGCCCGGATCGAAGGGGTGGCGTCGATCGCCGGCACCAACGGCTTTGCATGTGGGTTGGCTGGCGCTCCTTGCGGCGGCACCGGTTGCGGCGATCACCGCCTCCACCGTCCCGACCGGCGGCGAGATCCCCGTGAGCGATGTCCGACTTCGCCTTCTCCTCGGGATGGCCGCCTATCTCGGCTTGGTGCTGGCGACGGCGTGCCTGGCCACGGTGGTCCACGAGATTGCCGATCGTCAGCGGACACGTGCCGCAACGATCGGCCGAGCGGTGATCCTGCCGTTGCCTGATCGCAGACACCTGTCCCACCAGCGTCCGGGCCCATTCGACCAAGAATCGGTGGCCCATGCCGGGTCCCTCCGATCTTCTGTTGGCCGGCACACGGGACCGTTGCGCAAGGTCTCCTGAATCTTCCCGACGATCGGGTCGACGGCTCGTGCTTCCCGTCTGGTGGAATGGGGTATGCCTGAACTGCTGGAGGTGGAGATCTACCGCCGACTCGCCGACTCCGTCGTCGGGGCCACCGTGCAGGGGGTTGCCGCCCACGATCATTGGTACTTGAAGGGCACCACGTCGGCTCGGTTGCTCCAGCGGGAACTTGTGGGCGCAACCGTGGTGGGCACCCATCGCATCGGGAAGCTTCTCCTGCTTTCGTTCGGTGAGCGGCCGGTGTTGGGATTGCGCTTCGGCATGACCGGGCGTCTGATCGTGCGCGGCACCGCGGCGATCGACTACCTCGAGTACTCGTCGGCGCGTGATGAGCCGGCATGGGATCGGTTTGTGCTGCGATTCGCCGACGGAACCGACCTGCGAATGCGCGACCCGCGTCGGCTCGGCGGGGTGGAGCTCAATCCGTCCACCGATCACCTCGGCCCCGACGCGCTGACCGTGACGCCGAGCCAACTGCGGATGGCGCTCCTGGGCGCCGCCGCGCCACTGAAAGCCTGTCTGCTCGATCAGCGGCGGTTGGCCGGGGTGGGCAACCTCCTGGCCGACGAAACGCTTTGGCGTGCCGCGCTCGACCCTGCTCGCCGGGGCGGATCGCTCACCCTGGCCGAGCATCGCCGGTTACACCGACATCTCCGGATCACGCTTCCGGAACTGTTGGATCGTGGCGGCTCGCACATGGGCGACCTGCACCACGCAAGAGTTCGGGGAGGACGTTGCCCCCGGGACGGCGTTGAGCTCCTTCGTCGCACGATCGGGGGTCGGACCACCTATTCGTGTCCCCGTCATCAGCACTGAAACCCGCAGGCCCTTACCGGGAAGCCGGTTGGCTGCCTGGCCGCTGGTACCGGCCGTTCGTTCGGTGGGTCGCTCCATCGCTCCATCGCCGTTGATGGCGAGAGCGGAGGTGCTCGCGAGCTCCCACGGGCGCGCCGACTACGCTCACCGACGGCTTTCCCCGCCTTCCAGCACGTGTCGGCCTGTGCCGTCGAGCCCCACCGGAGATCCCATGCCCAGCCCCACCACCCGGCGTCGCGCGTTCCTCGCCGCGGTCAGCGTGGCAACCCTCTTCGGCGGAGCGGCCGTGCTCGCCTCGTCTTCCGCGTTCGCGCAGACCGTGCCGCCCACGAGTCCCACCACCAACACCACTCCCACCACCGCCACCACGTCGTCGACAACGACCTCGACCACGAGACCGTCGCCCACCACCACGAAGCTGGTCACCACCTCGTCGAGTACGGCTCCCACGAACACCACTCCCACCACGGCCCGACCCACGTCGACTACCGCCGGCGGGGGCTCCACCACAACCGACGGTCGCGGTACCACCACCGCGCCACCGGCCACGGCCGCAAGCACCACCACCACGAAGGCTGCCGGCTCAACTACCTCGGTGGCTGCCAAGCCGGAGAAGGTCGACGAGACACCGGCATCGGGTCGGCCGTGGGGCGTCGTGGGGGGCCTGGTTGGTGTGGCTGGTCTGATGGGGGTGCTCACCTTCGTCTACTGGCGCCACACCAAGCCTGAGGATGACGACTGGTACGGATACGACGACGGCACCGATCCGGATGGCGATCCCTCGGATCCGGGCCCGTACGCGGGCCCCGCCGCCGGCCCGGATAGTGAAGGTCTGGATAGTGAAGGCCCGGATCGCGAAGCGGCGCCGAGCGAGGCTCCCGATGCTGCCCCTTCGGCGTTCGCGGCGTTCGAGCCAGGCGCGGCCGGCGCTGGGGCTGCCGGCGTCGGTGCTGCTGGCGTCGGTGCCGCTTCTGCGCTCTCGGCAACCGTCGGTGCCGCCGATCGTCAGTCGTCCACGGTGGATCTCCCGACCGAGGCGATCGACGCCGTCAGCGTCGATAATGGTGCGTCGCCGGCCGAGCCCCCGCCGGGCGTCGCTTTGGCTGAAGTCGACGGTCAGCCAGAACCGGCCGAGGATCCGGATGAATCACTGGCTTCTGCCGAGGGTGTGGCCGTGAAGCCGGCGGCATCGTCGGCGGCGGCAACCGCAGCCATTTTCAGCTCCCGTCCCACGGTGGTGGTCCAACCCGACCCCGACCCGGAGCCGGAGCCTGAATCGGAGCCGGAGCCGGAGCCGGAGCCGGGCCAGCTTTCGATGGACGATCTCCGTCGTCGGGCCGAAGCGGCCTACGAGCGACAATCTCGCGACCTGGGTGCCGGCACAAAAGATCCTTCGACTGGAAACGACCTCTGATGGCGAACGCACTTGACCCGGAAGCCATGATCGCCCGATTTCGGGAGCGGGCTCTCGCGGTGAAACAACGACCCCTTCCCCCGGTTGCGGGGGAGGAGCGAAGCCGTTTCATCGAGCAGGCCCAGACCGATTTTCAGGACTATGCCATGGTGGGGGATGCGGTGGGAACCGTAGAAGGCGGATTTCTGGTGTTGCGAGTGGACCTCCGACCGCCCGATCAGCGGGACTGACCACACGGTGAGCGACTTCGGCGGCGGCGACCCCGTGCCTTCGATCGACCGTCGGGTCGCGATCGTGGTGGAGCGGATCGACGCAGCCAACGCGGAGGATCCCGAATGCATTCAGACCGCCGCGGGCCCACGGCCCAAGGAGCTCGTGCATGGCGAGCGAGCCTCGGCATGGCTGGAGCGTGTCGATCCCGAAGCCACCGCTGTGCAACACATTGCCGCGCGCGGTCACCACATCTGTCGCTGGGAGTTGTCTCGAGCGGACTACCCGACCGGCCGGGCCGGGTATCTCCAGTGGCGGACCACGCAGAAGAAACGTCATGCCGAGCGGGTGGGAGCCCTGATGGCCGACGCCGGATTCACCGCCGACGAGATCGACGAAGCCGGCCGGATCATCCGGAAGCAAGCACTCGGGTCGTGGCCCGCGGCGCAGACGCACGAGGACGTGTTGTGTCTGGTGTTTCTGGAGTTGCAATTCGAAGGCTTCGCTCAAGCGCAGGGCCCGGTGAAGACGGCAGACATCGTGCGAAAGACGGCTGCCAAGATGAGCGAACGGGGGCTGACGCTGGTGGGCGAGGTCGGGTTGTCCGACGCGTCGATGGCTCAGATTACCGGCGCGCTTGCGTCGGCGTGAGGTGGACCATCCTTCTGGGCGCGAACCGATCGGTGGGTGGGTAGTGTTCGAGAGCAATCGACCCGAGTGGGTGGACGGCAATCCCAGCAGCACCGTGCACCGTGCACGGGTGCCGAAGACGACAAGGATGGTGCCCGATGAGGTGTGACGTGTGTGGGGCGGAGAACCCCGGCTCGTCGAAGTTCTGCATCAAGTGCGGAAGCCGGCTTCCCGAAGCCCCCACTTCCGCGCCGTCTGCCCCTGCCGACTTCACGCCACCGCCTCCCGTTCTGCAACCCGCGCCCGCGGGTGATCCGTCGCCTCCGCCTCCGCCGTCGCCGCCGGCTGGGCCCCCGCCCGCTCCTCCCGCGACGCCTGCCCCTCCCGGGTACGGATCAGCAGGCATGCCGCCTCCTCCGCCACCAGCGGTGCCACCTCCTCCTCCGGGTGGTGGGTTGCCTTCGGTGCCGCCGCCTCCTGCGGGTGGTGGGTTGCCTTCGGTGCCGCCGCCTCCTCCGGGTGGTGGGTTGCCTTCGGTGCCGCCGCCTCCTCCGGGAGGATTTCCTTCGGTGCCGCCGCCTCCTCCGGGTGA
>Ga0105047_10001635_pt1 | contig 40184 bp, 38 predicted proteins | sample MAT04_FD_78384 | JGI IMG/M metagenome (GOLD analysis project Ga0105047, IMG submission 78384) | Freshwater microbial communities from Lake Fryxell liftoff mats and glacier meltwater in Antarctica - MAT-04 (megahit assembly) | ecosystem: Environmental > Aquatic > Freshwater > Ice > Liftoff...
AGAGGCGAATGCAGATGCCGATGCTGGCACGACCGGCGCAGTCGTCGGAGTCGCCGTCGAAGTTGGCGGGCCAGGTGGTGTGGGCCAGCCTGAACCGCCAGCCAAACCCAAACCACTGCCAACTTTGATTGCAGCGCGCGGGCGCTGACTGTAGGGTGCGCCGCGCGCACCATCGAAGACAAATCGGTGCGCATGGCGCACCCTACCTGAGAAATAATTTGCCCTGCACCTCAGCTTCGCTTCACTTGATCGGCTATCAGCCGTAACTGGCGGCTACCTGAGTAGTTACGAACAAAATTACCGTGCGAACGGGACTGTGTGTTTCACGTTAAAGCTGTTGCCCATGTTCGCGCGTGTTGTGGAATTTCACCTTCGGCCAGCGTTCCATCGCCAGGCTCAGATTGACGCGGTTGTCGGCGAGGTAGACCAGATTGTCGTCGACGTCGCGCGCCAGGCGCATCTGCTGGGCTTTGACGAATTCGGCCAGATGGGCGGCGTCGTCGCAGGTGACCCAGCGGGCGGTGTGGATGCCGGAGCGTTCGAATACCGCATCGACGCCGTATTCGGCTTTAAGGCGATGTTCCACCACTTCGAACTGCAACTGGCCGACGGCGCCCATCAGCAGGCTGCTGTCGACCAGCGGGGCGAAGACCTGGATCGCGCCTTCTTCGCCGAGTTCGCGCAGGCCTTTCTGTAGTTGCTTGGATTTCAGCGGGTCGCGCAGGCGCGCCTTGCTGAACATGTCGGGCGCGAAGTAGGGGATGCCTTTGTAGGTGAGCAGTTCGCCTTCGGTCAGTACATCGCCGATCTGCAATTGGCCGTGATTGTGGATGCCGATGATGTCGCCGGCGTAGGCTTCTTCCATGCGGGTGCGTTCGTTGGCCATGAACACCACGGCGTTGGCGATCTTCATTTCCTTGTTGGTGCGCCGCTGTTTGACCTTCATGCCGGGCGTGTACTGGCCGGAACAGACGCGGAAGAAGGCGATGCGGTCGCGGTGATTCGGGTCCATGTTGGCCTGGATCTTGAACACGAAGCCGGTGAACGCCGGTTCGTCCGGTTGCACCATGCGGGTTTCGCCGTTGGCGGCGGTGGTACCCACAACCGCTTCGCGCGCGATCGGCGCAGGCGCCCAGTCGACCAGCGCGCGCAGCACTTCACGCACGCCGAAATTGTTGATACCGGAACCGAAGAACACAGGCGATTGTTTGCCGGCGAGGAAGTCGTCGAGATGGAAGGCCGCGCCGGCGCCGCGTACCAGTTCGATTTCGCCGTCCATGGTCTCGAATTCCATCGGGTATTGCTTGCGCAGTTCCTCGATCTGCTCGCCGCGCAGGGTTTCGAATCCCTGGCCGGCCTTTTCCTCGCCGGGCGTGAAGCGCAGCACTTCGTCGTTGATCAGGTGATAGACGCCGTGAAAGCGCTTGCCCATGCCGATCGGCCAGGTCACCGGCGCGCAATGCAGCTTCAATACCGATTCGATCTCGTCGAGCAGTTCGAGCGGGTCACGCACTTCGCGGTCCATCTTGTTGATGAAGGTGATGATCGGCGTGTTGCGCAGACGACAGACTTCCAGCAGTTTGATGGTCTGTTCTTCCACGCCCTTGGCGGCGTCCACCACCATCACGGCGGCATCGACGGCGGTCAGCACGCGGTAGGTGTCTTCCGAGAAATCCTTGTGGCCGGGGGTGTCGAGCAGGTTGATGACGCAATCGTCATAGCCGAACTGCATCACCGAGCTGGCGACAGAAATGCCACGTTGCTTCTCGATTTCGAGCCAGTCGGAGGTGGCGTATTTGCCGCTCTTGCGCGCCTTCACCGTGCCGGCCATCTGGATCGCGCCGCCGAACAGCAACAGCTTTTCGGTCAGCGTGGTCTTGCCGGCGTCGGGGTGGGAAATGATGGCGAAGGTGCGCCGTTTAGCGACCTGGCGGGCGAGGTGGGATGCAACCGGGGAGTCGGGGTTCATGGCAGTGGTATGTGAAGCGGTCTCAGAAAACGCAAAAGCGGCCAGCCGGCCGCTTTTGCTGTGGCGCAAGGATATCAGCTGTTCTGCTGAATACCCGCCACCACCCAGCCTTGATTGCCGGTGAGCGGCTTGGTCATGTGCCAGATTTCGTCAAACGAGATAGTCGCTTCGTCGTTTTCGCGCAGCGTGCCGTAGAAGCGGACGCTGACGATCTGGCGATTGCTGTCTTCCAGTGCTTCCAGGGTTTCGGCGTTGATCGTCATCACTTCGGTGTGTTGTTCCTTGCCTTGGCGCTCGTCGATGTCCATCTTCAGTTCGGCGTACATCTCCGGCGTGGTGAACTCACGCAGGTCATCCAGGTTGCCGGCGTCGTTGGCGGCCTGCATGCGGATGTAGTTGACCTTGGCCTGACGCGCGAAAGCGACTTCATCGAAACCAGGCGGGAAGGTAGCTGCAGCGGGGGCTGCGTCGGAATTTGCGGCTGCATCGCCCTGGCCGGATTTGTCGTAGATGCTGCCCGGCACGACAGTGCCGCTGGCCGGCGCTTCGAAGCGCATCGGCTGCGGCGTGTTCTGATCGGTGTCCGAGCCCGAGCCAACGCCTTGACCCGCATATTGCATCGGCCGCTGCATCGCCGGCTTGTTGCGGTTGAGGAACCAGCGCACCAGCATGAAGGCGGCGAAAGCCAGCAGCGCCATCATCAGGATGTTGGCGACGCCCTCACCGAGGCCGAAATGCGACAACAGCGCGGCGATGCCGAGGCCGGCGGCAAGACCGGCGATGGGGCCCATCCAGTTGCGCTTTGGCGCAGCGCCGGCGGCGGCGTTTTGTCCGGGCGCCGGGGCGTTTTGAGTTTGTTGCGGGCTGGCATCACGTTTCATCGGGGTGGCTTGGCGTTGCATGCCGAAATTCTTGCCGCCGCCCATGCGCTTGGCTTCGGCGTCATAAACGGGAAATGCAAAAGCCAGAAATACAGCGAACATAGATAAAAAAATGCGTTGCATCGAGAAGTTCTCCAAGTTGAAACAGTGATCTAAATGGCGTCAAAGCGGTGCTTTGCAAGCGACCGGCATTCTACCTGTCGTACATGACAGATGGCTTCTGTGATCTCAGTTAGATTGGGAAGGTTCCCGCGCGTGGCCGGTTAACCACGTCAAGACTCCCTTGCCGGCAACAAAACCGCTGGCAAAGCAGGCGGTGAGCAGGTAGCCGCCGGTGGGCGCTTCCCAGTCGAGCATCTCGCCGGCGCAGAACACGCCGGGCAGCGCGTTCAGCATCAGGTTTGCATCCATTGCCTCGAAGCGCACGCCGCCGGCGCTGCTGATCGCCTCATCGAGCGGACGCGGCGCGACCAGCGTCAATGGCAAGGCCTTGATTGCGGCTGCCAGTCGTTGCATGTCTGCGTAGCCGTCTTTGCCGAGGACTTCGCGCAGCAACCCGGCTTTGACGCCGGTAATGCCGGCGCGGCTTTGCAGGTGGCTGGACAACGAACGTGAACCGCGTGGATGCGCCACTTCGGTGATGACGCGTTGCAACGACTTGCCGGGCGCCAGATCGAGGTAGATTTGCGCGCCGCCGTTGGCTTCGATGGTGTCGCGAATGGCGGCGGAGGCGGCGTAGATCAGGCTGCCTTCGATGCCATGTTCGGTGACCACAAACTCGCCCTGACGCTGAAACTCGCCAAACGTCAGCGTCACCGACTTCAATGGCTGGCCAGCGAAACGTTCACGGAAATGCGTGCTCCAGGCGACATCGAAACCGCAGTTCGACGGCTTCAACTCGGCCACTTCGACGCCGCGCGCACGCAACAGCGGCACCCAGGCGCCATCCGAACCCAGCCGCGCCCAACTGCCGCCGCCGAGCGCCAGAATTACCGCATCGAATGTCTCAGTCGTTTCGCCAGCCGGCGAGGCAAAGCGCAACTCGCCCGCTTCGGTCCAGCCCAGCCAGCGATGCCGAACGTGGAAATTCACGCCGTCGCCGCGCAGTCGATGCAGCCAGGCGCGCAGCAACGGCGCGGCCTTCATGTCGGTCGGAAAGACGCGACCGGAGCTGCCGACGAAAGTGTCGATACCGAGGCCTTGCACCCAGGCGCGCAGATCATCCGGCCCGAACGCGGCGAGCAAGGCTGCGATCTCGGTCTGGCGCTTGCCGTAACGCGACAAAAACGGCGTCAGCGCTTCCGAGTGAGTCAAATTCATGCCGCCCTTGCCGGCCAGAAGGAATTTGCGTCCAACCGACGGCATCGCATCAAACAGTTCAACCTGCATGCCGCCCCCGTTTAAAACTTCGGCAGCCATCAAGCCGGCCGGGCCGCCGCCGATGACGGCGACGCGTGGATGGGAGGGGTTCAAGAGGATGTTTTACGGGTTGGGAAGCATGCGATTATCCCGCCAATATTCGACTGGGCATTCATCGCCATGACAAAACGGACTCTGATCGACACCCATTGCCACCTCGATGCCGCCGAATTCAGCGCCGACCGCGACGCGGTGTATCAGCGTGCGCTCGCGGCGGGGTTGAAAACACTGGTGATCCCGGCAGTGACGCGCGCCAACTTCGCCGATGTCGAAGCCGTCTGCCAGCGCTATTCAAGCTGTCTGCCGGCCTGGGGCATGCACCCGATCTACATTGATATCCACCAGGAGTCGCATTTGACCGATCTGCGCGCCCAGATCGAAGCTTGGCGACCCGTGGCGATTGGCGAGATCGGGCTGGATTTGTTCGTGCCCGGGCTGGATTTTGCGACGCAGGAATATTTCTATATCGAGCAACTCAAGATCGCCCGCGACTTCGATCTGCCGGTATTGCTGCATTGCCGCCGCGCCAACGATCAAATCCTGAAGCAACTGCGTCGCTTCAAAATCGACAAAGGCATCGCCCACGCCTTCAGCGGCAGCCGCCAGCAGGCCGATGCCTATCTCAAACTCGGTTTCAAGCTCGGTTTTGGCGGTGCCTTCACCTGGACGCGGGCGAGCAACTTGCGGGCATTGGCCAAAGATTTACCGCTCGATGCCATCGTGCTGGAAACCGATAGCCCGGACATGCCGCCGGCCTGGATAGGCGCTCCCGGCGAGGCTGGCAAACCCGGAAAAACGGGCCGCAACGAACCGGCGGAAGTGGCGCGCATCGCCGAGTGTCTGGCCGAGTTGCGTGGTGACAGCGTCGATCAAGTCATCCGCCAGACCAGCGCCAACGCGCAGGCAATATTGAATTTCAGCGCGCCAGATGCAGCGAAAACCGTGTTCCCAGCGCCCCGCGAATCTCGGCCAGCGTCAGATGGCGCATGAAGTTGGCGTTGCCGGGGGCGTTCTGATTGCTCATGCAGGTCAGTGCACGCACGGGTTGCTGATCATCCTGCAAGCGGAAGGTGGTTTTGTAATAGATGTGGGTGGGTGAATCATCGTCGCCAAAGCTGACCCGACGGTTCAGTCGAGGAAAATGTTCAAGCAAAGGCGCAACCGGCATGCCAGCGAAGGTTTCCACGCTGTGTGAAATACCGGTAATGACGAATTCGCCCGGTGCCACGACCTGGGCTTCCGGTCGCACGGTCTCGATTTCGAAGACACAGAACGGGTCATGCTCCTGCACCGCGTTGCGCGCCACGATGCGGCCATATTGCAGACGCGCGGTGGCGGCATCCGGTTCGATCTGCAAGCGGTCATGCAAATGCAGCCTGCCGACCGGGTAAGCGGTGGCATCCGGGGTGGTCGAACAGCCGTAGAGGCCGGCCAGGAGAATCAAGGAGAGAAGAGTCAATGCATGCATGCGCGTTATCATGCCCCCATGTCACGTCGCATGTCATCTGATCCATTTGAACCACCCGCCGCCGCGCGTTTGCGCATCGACAAATGGCTGTGGGCGGCGCGCTTCTTCAAAACGCGCGGCCTGGCGCAGGAGGCGGTGGAAGGTGGCCGGGTGCGTATCGTCAGTCCTGGCGGCGGCCTGGGAGATAAGGGTGATAAGGGCAACATCGGCGAACGCATCAAGCCGAGTCGCGAGGTTCGACTGGGTGATTTGCTGTATCTCCAGATTGGTGATCTGGTCTGGCGAGTCAGTGTGCGGGGATTGTCCGACCATCGCGGCCCGGCGCCGGTGGCGCGCGAGTTGTATGAAGAGTCGCCGGAAAGCATCGCCGCGCGGCAGGCTCAGATCGAAGCCCGGCGCGCGCAAATGGAACCCGGCAGCAGCATCAGGGGACGGCCGACGAAAAAAGATCGGCGTTTGATTCATCGCTTTACTGAATAAGTCACAGCAAGGTTGAAGAAATATGGAAACAGTGGATTGCATCATCGTCGGGGCCGGCGTCAGCGGTCTGGTTGCGGCGGCGCGCATGTCTCAGGCCGGTCGCAGCGTGTTGGTTCTGGAAGCGGCGCCGCGTGTCGGCGGCTGCATTTATAGCTGGCGCCTGAAGGACGAGATCAAGGCAAACGAAGCGGGTGCCGATTTCTGGCTTGAACTGGGCGCCCACACGGCTTACAACTCCTACTCGCAATTGCTCGAAGCGCTGCAGGCACGCGGTCGGCTGGATGACTTGCTGCCGCGCGAGAAGATGGGCTACAGCTTTGTGTCTGCCGACAACATGCTGCATTCGCCGATCAAGCGGCTGAATTTTTTCCAGGCCGCGTTCTCGTTGCCGTTCGGCATCGGCAAACCCAAGCCGGGGCTCAGCGTCGCGGAATGGTTTGGCGGCCTGCTCGGGCGGGGCAATTATCGGCGTCTGCTCGGCCCGGCTTTTGCCGCCGTGTTGTCGCAGCCGGCTGATTCTTTTCCCGCTGAATGGCTGTTCCGCCGCAAACCACGGATGCAGGCCGCGCCGCGCAAATACACCTTTTCCGGCGGATTGCAGGGTTTGCTGGAAGCGCTGGCGGACGGGGCGGATTTCGAATTGCGCAAGCAAACCGTGGTCAGCGCGGTCACCCGCGATGCGGCTGGCTATCAGGTGCAGACCTCATCCGGCCCGCTGGCCTGCCGGCAATTGATCCTCGCCGTGCCGGTGGATGCCGCCGCCGTCTTGTTGGCCGATGTCCTGCCTGAAATCGCGCGCGACTTGCAGACCTTCCCGATGTCCAGCAGCGAAGCGCTCGGCGTCGTGTTGCCCGCCAACAAAACCCGGATCAAGGCGGTGGCCGGTTTGATCGGCGTTAATGATGACTTTTTCTCGGTGGTAACGCGCGACCCGGTGCCGCACGCCACGTTGCGCGGCTTCACCTTCCACTTCAAACCCGGCCGTCTGAGCCAGGATGCCAAACTGGCGCGGATTGCCAGCGTGCTTGGTGTCACCCCGGCCGATTTCCTGCATGTGCGCGGCAGCATCAACCGGCTGCCGGCGCCGGGTGTCGAACATCCGAAACGAGTGGCCGCGATCGATGTCAAATTGACGCGTGAACCTTTGGCGCTGGTCGGCAACTATCTCAACGGCCTGTCGATCGGCGATTGCGCCGAACGCGCGGCAACCGAAACGGCGCGCTTGCTGTCCCTGTAAGCAATCCATTCAAGCAAGGAGATCATCATGGCAAGTGTTCTGATTCCGCTGGCCCCCGGTTTTGAAGACTTGGAAGCCGTCACCCTGAGCGACCTGCTGCGTCGCGCCGGTATCGAGGTCGTCGTCGCCGGCCTGCAACGCGGCCTGATTCAAGGCAGTCGAGGCATCCGCATCGAACCGGATGCGTATCTGGACGACGTGCTGACGCGTGAATTCGACCTCATTGCGTTGCCCGGCGGCCTGCCCGGCGCGGAACATCTGCGTGACGACGCGCGCGTGCAGGCGCTGCTCAAGCGCATGGCCGCCACCGGCTGCTACACCACCGCGATCTGCGCCGCACCGATGGCGCTGGCGCAAGCCGGTCTGCTCGACGGCAAACAAGCCACCGCCTATCCCGGCGTGCTTGATCAGCTCAAGTTGCCCAACACGCGCGTCCTGAAGGACGCCGTTGTGGTGGACGGCAAGGTGGTCACCTCGCAAGGGCCGGGCACGGCAATGGATTTCGCGCTGACCTTGATCGAACTGCTCAAGGGCCATGCCATGCGGCACCAGGTCGAAGCCGGACTGGTGCGCCCGGTGCATTGAGCGCCCGATGATCTGTCGACAGGAGAAAGCCCCATGTTGATCCGTGAAGTGCTCGCACATAAAACCGGCGCTGAAATCATCAGCGTCGATCCCGAAATTTCCGCCTGTGAAGCGGTCAAGCTGATGACCGAGCGCGACATCGGTTCACTCGTCGTCATGCGTGATGGCGCCATGATGGGGTTCATTACCGAGCGCAACATCTTGCGCGGCATGCACGCACGCGGCTGTGCGCCGATCGAGATCAAGGTCGGCCAGCTGATGGAACAAGAGCCGCTGGTGGCGAACCTGGATGACTCGGTCGATTATGCCCGCGACGCGATGACCAAAAGCCACACCAGCCACCTGGTCGTGCTTGACGGCGCAACACTGTACGGCGTGATCTCCTTCCACGACGTCGCCCGCGCCTGCCTGAAGGAAGCCAGCTTCGAGAATGCGCTGCTGAAGCGTTATATCAAACACTGGCCGGAGTAATGCTGCCCGGTGGCCGGGCGCTGAAGCTCAGCCATTCAGCTGCCCGATCAGGCTTTGTTACACGCGCAGGCTTGTAGGATGGGCAAAGCGCAGCGTGCCCATTGGATGCCTCTTGTGCCAGCGAGCCTTATGGCGTGAGTTGCCCGATCAAACTTTGATATACGCGCAGCCGGTTGGGCAGCATGTCGCCGGCTTGCGCGGCGGCCAGCACGGCGCAGCCGGGTTCCTTCAGGTGGCGGCAGTTGTAGAAGCGGCATTGGCCGGCGCGGGCGCGGATTTCCGGGAAGGCGTCCATCAGCGCGGCCTGGCTGAGATGGGTCAGGCCGAATTCCTGCATGCCGGGTGAGTCGATCAGGTCGCCGCCGCTGCTGTCATGGCCGGGCAAGTGAAACAGTCGCGCGTTGGTGGTGGTGTGTTTGCCGGCATCGAGCGCCAGCGAGATTTCGCCGGTGGCGGCGTTGGCATCGGGCGCCAGCGCGTTGAGCAGGGTACTTTTGCCGACTCCAGATGCGCCGACCAGCACGCTGGTTTTGCCTGATAGATGGGTTTTCAGCGCGGTCAAATCGCCACGCGCCGAGACGGTGATTTGCGGATAGCCGAGGCGAACATAGTTTTCCAGATGCTGATGCAGGGCTTCGGTTTCCGGCAGGTCTGATTTGTTCAGCGCGATCAGTACCGGGATGTCGGCGCTTTCGCAGGCGACCAGGCAGCGGATCAGCAGTTCTTCGCGGAAGTAGGGCACGGCGGCGACCACCACGACGGCGAGGTCGAGATTGGCGGCGATCAGCTTGCTGCGGAATTCGTCGGAGCGGTAGAGCAGATTCTTGCGGGCGGCGACTTTTTCGATGACGCCTTTATCCGCGTCGGTCATCGCGAACTCGACCTGGTCGCCGCAGACGATGTCGCTTTTGCGGCCGCGGGTGACGCATTCGACAACGTCATCGCCTGCTTCGATCAGGAAACGGCGGCCGTGCGCGGCGACGACACGACCGGTTTTCATGAGCGGCTTGGTCAAACGATTCCGTCATTCCGGCGCAGGCCGGAATCCAGTTGAGGCGACACACTGGACACCGGCCTGCGCTGGTGTGACGGATGATTCGAAATGACGATCAAAGCTCGAACAACGCGTCGATCTTGGCGGCGCAGATGAAATCCGATTCGGACAAACCGTTGATGGCGTGGGTGATGTATTCGACGCGGCAGGTGTTGTAGCCGACGGCCAGGTCGGGATGGTGGCCTTGCTGGTGCGAGACCCAGGCGACGGCGTTGACGAAGGTCATCGTGATGTAGTGGTCGGCGAACTTGAAGTCGCGCCGCAATTTGCCCTCCACCACTTGCCAGTCGGATGCCAGTTTCGGCATCAGCGCGCTGATCTCGTCGGCGGTGAGCGGCGGAATGCCGCCTTCACAGGGTTTGCATTTGCCTTTGGACAGGTCGCAGAAGGTGTCGGTCATGGTCTTATTTGAACTTGTAGTACTGGTTGTTCAGATATGCCGCCAGATGCAGTTCATCTTCCGGGAACAGGTTGTTGCCGAGCATGGCGTTACAGGTGGTGACCATCTGGCTCAGGCCGGAGGCAGTTTTAACGCGGCGGTCGGCGCGGGTGTAGATCTTGCTGCCGTTGTTATTGAACTTGCTGGCGTGGCAGCCGTTGCATTTCTCTTCATGCGTTGCCTTGCCTTCCTGGATGTTGCCCTTGTCAAACGGACCGGCGAAGGCGGGCACGGACAGGATGGGGGCGGCGGCGAGAAGTGCGATCAGGCTCAGGGTTTTCATGGGTGTCTCCTTGGATGGCAAACGAAGTGAAAAAACTCAGGCATGCAGGGGTTGCGGATTGCGGGCTGGCGAGTCGTAGGACTCCAGTTTGCCGATGCGTTCCACCGCTTTCGGGTGGCTGTCGTAGAAAAGCGAATAGACCGGGTCCGGCGTCAGCGTCGCGGCATTGTCGCGATACAGCCGCACCAGGGCCGAAATCAGGTGGCCGGGATGGGTCAGGCTGGCGGCGAAGGCGTCGGCTTCGAATTCATGTTTGCGCGAATACAGGCTCATCAGCGGCGACAACGGAAACAGGAATACAGGCAGCGTCAGGAAGAACAGCGCGAGCGCGGTGGCGTCGGTCTGGCTGCTGACGCCGAGGCCTTGATAGAACCAGCCGGCCTCCTTCAATACCGAGAGCAGACCGAGCATGACCAGGCTGAGGAAGAACATCAGACCGATCCGCTTGATGATGTGGCGGCGCTTGAAATGGCCGAGCTCGTGCGCCAGCACGGCTTCGATCTGCTCCGGCGTCAGTTGCGTCAGCAGGGTGTCGTAAAACACGATGCGCTTGTTCTTGCCGAGGCCGGTGAAGTAGGCGTTGCCGTGGCTGGAGCGACGCGAACCGTCCATCACGAAGACGCCGCTGGCGTGAAAGCCGGCGCGGGCGAGCAGGGCTTCGATGCGCTGTTTCAGGTTTTCGTCGGCTAGTGGCGTGAATTTGTTGAACAGCGGCGCGATCAGCGTCGGATACACGGTCAGCAGCAGCAGGTTGAAACCCATCCAGACCGCCCACACCCAGAGCCACCAGTTGTCGCCCATGATGCCCATCAGCCAGAGCACCAGCAGGATCAGCGGGCCGCCAATGGCCAGCCCGAGCAGCGTCTGCTTGAGCAGGTCGCCGAAAAAGCCGGCCGGGGTCTGGCGATTGAAGCCGAAGCGGCTTTCGATGCGGAACTGGCTGTAAAAACTGAGCGGCAACTCAACGCTGCTGCTGATCAGGGTGAGACCAAGCAAGACGCCGACGCCGGCCAGCAGGGGTTGCGAAATCACACCCGCCAAGCTGTCCTGCAGCCATTGCAGGCCGCCACCCAAGGTGAAGGCGTAAAGCAGGCCGCCTTCGATGGCGAGGCCGATCAGGCCAACACGGGATTTGGCCAGCGTGTAGGACGCGGCCTTCTGATGCTCGGCCAGCGGAATGCTGTCGGCGAAGGCGGCGGGCGGGCTGTCGCGGTGTTGCCAGACATGTCGCATCTGGCGCAGCAACAACCATAATTTGAGGCCGAATGCGATGCAAAAGGCGGCTAAAAAAAGGCTTTGAAATGAAGGCATTAGCGTAGTTTTAGAATGAATCCAGCGTGATTTCAGGCGGTCGATTGTGCCATAACCGTGCCATAACCGTGCCATAAACCGGGCGATAAACTGTGCCACAATCATGCGCCCTCAATTGACGCCAATTCGGCCAATACCCCATGCCGCAAAACAATACTCATCTGGTCTGGATCGACATGGAAATGTCCGGTCTGAATCCCGATACCGATGCCGTGCTCGAAGTCGCCTTGGTGGTGACCGACAAGGATCTCAACCTGGTCGAAGAAGGCCCGGTGCTGGTACTGCATCAACCCGACGCCGTGCTCGATGCGATGGACAACTGGAACAAGGGCACACACGGCAAATCCGGCTTGATCGACAAGGTGAAAGCCTCGATGCTGACCGCGGCCGATGTGTCGAAGCAAATGATCGAGTTCATGAAGCAACATGTGCCGGAACGCACCTCGCCAATGTGCGGCAATTCGATCTGCCAGGACCGCCGTTTCATGGCGCGTCATCTGCCAGAGCTGGAAGCGTATTTCCATTACCGCAATCTGGATGTCTCGACGCTGAAGGAACTCGCCGGTCGCTGGCGGCCGGAGTTGAAGGACGGCTTCAAGAAAGCCAATAGCCATACCGCGCTGGCCGACATTCAGGAATCCATTGAAGAGCTGAAGTATTACCGCGAGCATTTCATTCGGATGACGCCGTAACAGAGTGTTGAAAAACGTGAAAAGCCTCAAAAAGCCGTCATACCGGCGCAAGCTGGTATCCAGAAGCTGTCAATTTTATTGAGACTGTTGCACTGGACCCCGGCCTTCGCCGGGGTGACGGTGAGTTTTTCAACACACTGGTAAGCCTGTCTATCCGCTGCCGCACACCAAGAAGAAGAGGAAGCCATGAAACCCGGAACGCCGTTTGTCGTTGAAGTGAATCCCCGCATTCCACGCCGGTTGGCGCGCTTGACCGAGCTGGCCGACAACCTCTGGTACGGTTGGGATCGCCCCAGCCGTACCTTGTTTGCCCGGCTGCATCCCGGTCTGTGGGATGCGGTCAACCACAACCCGAAGGCGTTTCTGAAGCGGGTCGATGAAGAACGTCTGACCGAGGCGGCGGAAGACCATATCTTCCTCGGCAGCTACAACCGCGTGCTGTCGGCGTTCGATACCTATATGAGCGAGCCGCTGCGGCGCGACATGCAGCTCGATCTGCATCCGGGCGATCTGATCGCCTACTTCTGCGCTGAATTCGGTTTTCATGAGAGTTTCCCGGTCTATTCCGGCGGTCTCGGCATTCTGGCCGGTGATCACTGCAAGTCGGCCTCCGACATGCGCTTGCCGTTCATTGCGGTGGGCTTGCTGTATCGGCAGGGCTATTTCTTCCAGCACATCGACAACGACGGCAACCAGATCGCGCATTACACCGATTCCGAGTTCGACGATCTGCCGGTGCATCCGGCCATGCACGAGGACGGTTCCGAAGTGCATGTCCAGATCGAACTGCCGGGTCGGATGCTGGAAGTGAAGGTCTGGGAAGCGCATGTAGGCCATGTCCGCCTGTGTTTGCTGGATACCGATCTGCCGGCCAACAGCGTGGAAGATCGTTACATCACACACCAGCTCTACGGCGGTGACAAGCACACTCGGATTCAGCAGGAAATCGTGCTCGGCGTCGGTGGCATGCGCGCTTTGCAGGAACTCGGCGTCAAGCCGACCGCGTATCACATCAATGAGGGCCACGCCGCCTTCCTGGTGCTGGAACGGGTGCGGCGCAAGGTGAAAAATGGGCTGTCGTTTCATGCCGCGCTGGAGGTGGTGGCGGCGAATACCGTGTTCACCACGCATACGCCGGTGCCGGCCGGGCATGACCATTTCGGCGAAGACATGGTGTGGGATTATTTCTCTCGCTGTTGCAACGATCTGGGCGTCAGTCGATCCGAATTCATGAGTCTCGGCGGCGCCGAGCATGGTCAGGACTTCAACATGACCAAGCTGGCGCTGCACGGGTCGCGGCATCACAACGGCGTTTCCCGGATTCATGGTCAGGTGTCCTCGCACATCCTGTCCGACATGTGGCCGCAACTGACGCCAAATGATTCGCCGATGGGTTACATCACCAATGGCGTCCATGTGTCCACCTTCCTGGCACAGGAATGGCAAGACCTGTTCGATAACAAACTGGGTTACGAATGGCGGCGGCGGTTGGCGGATATCGAATTCTGGCAGAAGGTGGAAACGATTCCGGATCACCAGTTCTGGTCGGTGCATCAGGCCTTGAAGACCCAGATGCTGCACAGCCTGCACCATCGCATCACGCAGCAGCATCTGCGCAACCACGGTTCCGAGGCGCACCTTGAACGGATGCTGAAGTTTGCCAATCCGCTCGATCCGAATGTGCTGACCATCGGCTTCGCGCGCCGCTTCGCGACCTACAAGCGCGCCACCCTGATGTTCGAAAACATGGACTGGATGCGCCAGATCATCAACGATGCCGATCGACCGGTGCTGTTCATCTTCGCTGGCAAAGCCCACCCGGCCGACAAGCCGGGCCAGGAACTGATTCGCCGGATTCATGAAATCTCGCGCTGGCCGGAGTTCGAGGGCAAGTTGCTGATGGTCGAAGGCTATGACCTGGGTTTTGCTCGTCGCTTGGTTTCCGGCTGTGATGTCTGGCTGAACAACCCGATTTATCCGCTGGAAGCCTCCGGCACCTCCGGCATGAAGGCGGCGATGAATGGCGTGCTGAATCTGTCGGTCACCGATGGCTGGTGGGAAGAGGGCTACGACGGTCACAACGGCTGGGCGATCAAGCCGGCGCCGGAAAACTACGACGAAGCGCGGCGCAATCGGGAAGACAGCAAGACCTTGTATGAGTTGCTGCAAGATCAGGTCATGCCGATGTATTACCGGCGCAATGAACTCGGCTTTTCGGCAGAGTGGGTGAAGATGGCCAAGTGTTCGATCACCACCTTGTTGCCGCGCTTCAACTCAACTCGCATGGTTACCGAGTACGTCAACAAGTTCTACGGACCGGCTTCGCGCCAATGGCGGCGCTTTTCGGAAGGCGGCTTCGCCGCGGCACAAAGTTTGGCGGCCTGGAAAACCAAGGTGCGTCGGGCTTGGGGCGGCGTTTCGGTGAATCGCGTGGAAGAGCCGCTGAAGCGTATTACCTATGGCGAAAGCATCGAACTCAAGGTGGCGGTCAACCTGAATGGCCTTTCGCCGGAGGATGTTCGGGTCGAAGTACTGGTCGGCCGCGCCTCCAAGCAGGGCCAGGACAAGGATGTGCAGGCCGTGGCGATGCAGGCGGTCTCGGGAACCGATTCCGAATGTCTGTTCCAACTCGAATTGACTCCTGAACTATGCGGCAAGCTGTTGTACCGGGTGCGCATCTATCCACACCACACCCTGCTGACGCACCCGTTTGAAACCGGCTTGATGATCTGGCTTTGACGTTCATTTTTGAAACTTGCGCGGCGAGCTGGGTGTGACTTCCTTGCTGGCGATCGGATTCGGTGCCGCGTTTGGCGCCTGGCTGCGCTGGGGCCTGGGCTTGTGGCTCAATCCAGTGTTTCCGACGCTGCCTTACGGCACGCTGGCGGCCAACCTGCTTGGCGGTTATCTGGTCGGCATCACGATTGCCTACTTCGTGCAGCATCCCGGCTTGCCGCCGGAATGGCGATTGTTTGCGATTACCGGCGTTCTCGGCGGGCTGACCACGTTTTCCACCTTCTCCGCCGAGGTCTTCACGCTGATCAGCCGCAACCAACTCGGCTGGGCATTCGCCGCCGCATCGGCGCATCTGTTCGGCTCGTTGGCGATGACCGGCCTGGGTGTCTGGACGTTCAAACTGTTGCGGGGTTAAGCCGACATGCAGGCGATTTGTATTCGATTTTTTGCCGAGGAAGGCAGCAAGCACGCGCATCGATTGCTGCATGAATGGTTGTTCGAGCAAGCGCGTGAACTCGGCATTCCAGGCGGCACTGCGTATCGCGCGGCAGCCGGCTATGGCCGACATGGCATGCAGCAAGACACCTTCTTCGAACTCGCCGGCAAGTTGCCGGAAAGCATTGAGTTCGTGGCTGATGAAAGCCGCATCGCCGCGCTGCTTGCACGCATCAGCGCGGCCGGTTTGAAGCTGGTTTATGTCACGCATCCAGTCCACATCGGGCTGACCGGCGGCGACTGAGTGTCCGCTGCTGTCGCTGCTCCGCCGAGGAGGAATCAAGGTTAAAAACATCAGGGCTATTTCGCGTTGGAGAGGCAAACGGATACGATGCACGCCCTTTCTCGCCAGACACGGGTTCCAGTCATGAAGTGGCTCAGAAATTTATTCAGTCGGCCTGCCGAAAAACCTGCCGCAGCAGTTAACAAATCAAGCATTGCGCCGAGCTCGACTCGTCATCCGGTTACCAAGCTGGAATCGCCAGGCGTGCCGGCGCCGCAGGCCTCGGACTTGCCGCAAGCCTGGGTTGATGCAATCTGTCAGGTATCGGACAAAACACTGGCGCTCGGTTGGCTGACGCAATTCAACGATGCAGCCGGGCTGGGACAGGTGGCGATTCGTGCGCGCAGCGCCGAGACGCGTTTTGCCGCGGTGCAGCGCATCGAATCGAATGCGCTGCTGGAGTCGGTTGCTCAAGCCAGTCGAGACAAGGACAAGCGGGTCTATCGTTATTGCGCCGATCTGCTGAAGAAACGCCGTCAGGCCGAGGTGGATGCGCGCCGCGCCGAGGCAATCAGCGATGAGTTGCACCGCCTGCTGGCCGCAGCGCCGTTGCCTAACACGCGACTGCTTGATTTGAACAAGGAACTCGGTGGACTGGCCGATGCTGGCGAGCCAGGGCAGGCTTGCCAAGCGTTGATGCAACAGGCGTTGGCGCAATTGCACCAGGAGTCCGAGGCGCTGCGTGATCTGCATGCGCAACACAAATTGGCCATCGCGTTGGCCGCTGAGTGTGTTCAGACTGAAGGTGGTCAGATCAAGGCTGCGTGCCCGGAATGGCCGTGGAGCGAGGTGCTGGCGGATTGGCATGATCGAGCTGCAAGCCTGCGTCAGGCTTATGCCAATCTGCCATCCTGGTTGGTGGATCAAACCGCCGCGCGGGGATTGGGTGCATCGTTGGGCGAGATCGAAGCCCGACTTGCCAGCCTTGCCGAGGTATCTGAACGTGTGCTGGCGTGCGAGCAGTGGCTGGGCGAACTTGAAGCCGGCAATCAGCCAATGACCGATGCGGTCGCGCTATGGTCGGCCATGGCCAAACCGGATAACACACAGTTGTGTGCCGCGTTGGAAGTGCGCTGGCAGGTGCTCAAGCCGAGTCCGGTGGTGGCCGAGCCTGTCGAGTCAGCGCTTGAAGCACCGCATGAAGCACCGCATGAATCTGCTATTGAAGCCGCTGCTGACGAGATCAAGCCGGTGATCAACGAACCCGCTAAACCGTTACCGCGTCAGCCGCGATTTGATCCGGAAGCCGTGGCCAAGTTGATGCATCAACTCGAGCAGGCGATTGCTGAGGGGCATCTGGTTGATGCCGATTCAGCCGCCAAGCAGATCAAAACCAGACTGGCCGGCAACAGCTTGCATGGCGAGTTGGAGTCGCTTCTGCACCGTCTGCATGCGGAGCTGGAAAGGTTGCGCGGCTGGGCGCGCTGGGGAACCGCACAAGCGCGCGAGAAGTTGATTGAAGATGCGCAGGCTTTGTTGAGTGGTGAACAGGAAGTTGAAACTCTGGCAGTCGCCATTTCGGCACTGCGTGAGGCATGGAAGCGCTTGAACGCGCACGCCGCGGCGCCGAAAGCACAGTGGGAAAGCTTCGATGCGTTGCTGGAACAAGCCTATTTACCGGTTGCTGCGCATCGCGCTGAACAGGCGATTCTTCACGCTGAAGCACGCGCGGTGCGCGAGGCGTTGTGCGCTGAGTGGGAAACCAATCTGGCAGGCATTGATTGGCCGCAGGCGGACTTCAAAGCAATCGAGGCTCGCCGGGCCGAGATCATCAAGCAATGGCATGCCGCGCCGCAGGTCAGCTTTCGCGACGAGCGAATGCTGCGCAAACGTTTCGACGGCTTGATCGGCGGCATTGATCAACAACTCGATGCCGCCCGCGCGGCTGAATATTCTCGCCGCGAGCATCTGATTGCCGCCGCGCAAGCGCTGCAAGAACAGCCCGATTTGCGCCAGGCGATGGCCGAGGCCAAGACCTTGCAGCAGCGCTGGAGCAAAGAGGGAACGCCGGTACGGCTCAAGCGCAACGATGATCAGAAGCAGTGGCAACGCTTCCGCACCGCCTGCAACCTGGTGTTTGAACGACTCGATGTGCAGCGCGCCGAACAAATTGCGCAACGCCAGGAGCAGACGCAGGCGCGGCGGGTGCAGCTGGATCGATTTTCGGCCAGCCTGGAAGGCGCCGATGTCGAAACGGTCAAACGCGCCCTGAGCGAGTTTCGCGCCACCTGGGGCACCAGCCGACAGGCCGCGCGCGAAGCGGACGACGGCCTGGAAACGCGTGCCCGAGATTTGCAGCAGCAAGCGCAGCTGCGGCTGGATCAGGTGCGCCAGGAAAAACACCGGGCGCGTTTTGCGCTGTTGGCGCAGAAAGCGGCGCTTGCACAACGTGTCGAAATGGCGGCGCTCTCCGGCCATCGGCTGGAAGCGGTGCTGGCCGAGGCGCAACAGGCCTGGGATGCGCTGGCGCGTTTGCCCGGCGCGAGCGAGTCGTTGCTTGCCCAGCGTTTCGCTGCCGCAACGCGTGCTACCGAGTCGGAGCTTGCTGCCGGCCGAAACACGCGCAAAGACTTGTTGCTTGACCTTGAGATCAGCCTTGGCCTGCCCTCGCCGGAGCCGTTTGCGACGGCGCGGCGCGAACGCCAGCTTGGCCGCTTGCAGAACCGCTTCGGCGCTGCCGCCGAGGTGCAACTGGAACCGGAAGCATTGTTGGTCAGCTGCTACGCCATGCCGGCGACTTCAGATGCGTTGGATGAGCAGCGGCTCGCGGCAGTGGCGCAGAAACTGGCGCAGCAGGCTGAACCGCTGGCGGCTGCGGCGTGACGTCGGACTGACGGCTTGCGAAGTCTCAAGCCGGGTTGCGGCGAGGCACGCGGTTTTCATCCAGCAACTGTTCGATGCGGCTGAACAGGTCGTAGCGGGTGAACGGTTTTTTCATGAAGTCATCGGCACCGATGCGCTTGACGTAGATCTGTTCGGTGGCTTGTTCATTTGCGCTCATCATGATCACCGGTACCTGGCCTACCTCAGGGTCGCGCCGCAGATGCCGCAACGCGGCAAAACCGCACATGCCGGGCAGAATCACATCGAGCATGACCAGATCCGGGTGTTCTGACCGGGCCATCCGGAGTCCGCGTTCTGCACTGCCGGCCAGCAGCGGGACGTAACCTGCGGACCTGAAGAGCTTGCCCAGGTAGGTCAAGACTCTGGGCGAATCATCGATGATCAGCACGCGGATGCCTTGACGAGCATTGATGCGTGGGCGTTTGCGGCGGTTCTCTGGCAGCGTGGTGTGTTCCTCTGCATTGCTTGCAACGGCGGGCGCTTCTTTCTGCTTCTCTGGCGGTCTGTGCAGGACTTCCTGCAACTGATGGATCAATTTCATGTACTACTCCTGATTTGAGCAGGGTAGTCCGTTCCTGCTTTTTATGGGTGCTTTCTATGGATACTTTCCAATGCTGCTGACGTCTTGTAATGACTCGTCAATCGTGAGTGCTTCTGACATTTTTATTCTAGTTAATTCTGTTTTGCTGACGAGAAAATGGTTTTGGAAACTGCGGCCTGAGTCAGGTTTCATGACTCAATCTGTCTGCAATTGCTCCAACCGAAAGTCGGGGCCGACTTCGCGCCAGGCTTTGAGTTCGTCGTCGAGCGCGGCCTGGGTCAGCAGGTTTGCCTTCAGCCAGGCCGCGGGAAGGTGCAACTGGCATGCACCGTTGTCGCACGCGAGTTGCATTTTTGGCAGGCTCGGGTTGTTGCGGCCGCTGTTGAACAGCACGGCCAGGCGTAGGCAGAGGATCAGCGGCCAATTTGGATCAGCGGGGAAAAAACCCAGCTTGCCGAGTCCGCCGCGACTGGCGCGCACCAGTGCCGCGAGGCGGCTCTGGTCGCGCCGCGAGAAGCCCGGCATGTCGGCGTTTTCCAGGATGTAGGCGCCATGTTTATGGAAGCCGGAGTGGGCGATGGAAATGCCGATTTCGTGCAGCAGCGCGGCCCAGTTCAAGGCGCGCAGGGCTTCTTCATCGATCCGGGGTTGCAGGTTTTTTGCCAGTGCCGTCGCCAACAAGGCGACGCGGCCGGCCTGCTTGATATCGACGTGGTAACGCCGTTGGAACTGGCCGACGCTGATGTCGCGCATGTCCTGGTCATGCACTCGGCCGAGCAGATCCCACAGAATGCCTTCCCGCATCGCACCCTGTGCGACGTCCATATGATCGATACCGAGTTCTTCAAACAGTGCCAGCATGATCGCCATGCCGCCTGCCAGCACCGGGCGCCGGTCTGGTTTCAGGCCGGGCAGGTCGAGCTTGTTGACCTGTCCCGCCTTGGTCAGGCGGTCGCGCAGCCAGCGCAGGCCGTTCAGCGTGATGGCGCCATCGGAATGGTTGTTCAAGCGGCAGATTTCGCCCAGCGCGCGCGCCGTGCCGGATGAGCCCACCGCTTCCTGCCAGACTTGCGTCGTGCTGCTGTTGCGGAACGGGCTGGCAACCAGCTGGATTTCGACCCGTGCGGCGATATCTGCGCTGTCCATCGCCTGTTTGCTGACGACGCCATCAGCGAAGAATTGCTTGCTGAAAACCACGCAGCCCATGCGCAGGCTTTCGCGTTCCTGCGCTTCGTAGCCGGTGCCGATGATGCATTCGGTGGAGCCGCCGCCGATGTCGACGACCAGACGTGGCGTTTGCGTCAGCGGCAGGCTGTGCGAGACGCCGAGATAGATCAGGCGGGCCTCCTCGCGACCGGCGACGATTTCAATTTCGAAACCGAGCGCCGCCTGTGCTTTGGCGAGAAAATCGGCTGAATTCTTCGCGACACGCAAGGCGGAAGTACCCACCGCCCGCACCGCGCCGGCCGGCATGCCTTGCAAGCGCTCGCCGATGCGCGCCAGACAATCCAATGCGCGCCGCTGCGAGGCGGCGTCGAGTCGTTTGGTCGCGGTGAGGCCGCTGGCGAGACGGACCGGCTCCTTGATCGAGTCGAGGTAGAACAGTTGCTCGCCTTCGACACGGCCTACCTGCATATGAAAGGAGTTGGAGCCGAGGTCGATTGCGGCGAGGGTTTCGTATTCCTGCATGGCTAATTGAAAGGGCGCGTAAACGCGCCCTTATATCGGATGAACGTGTCTGGATTATGACATCCAGAGGTAAGCGTTTATCAGGCGATGCGGAAACGCGCGGCCAGACTGTTCAGTTCGCCCGCCAGAACTTCCAGGCGATGCGCGGAAGCCGCTGTTTGCGCTACCGCAGCGCTGTTTTGCTCGGAGCCTTGTGCGATGCGCTCGACTTTCTGGGCGATGTCGCGCGCCGCCACCGCCTGTTCCTTCAGCGCCAGATTGATGTCGTCGACCGCTCGCGTCGTCAGTTCGGCACTGTCGCGGATGCCGGTCACCGAATCGCCTGCTTTGTGCGCCAGGTCGACGCCATCGCCGACGCGCCGCACGCCCGCTTCCATTTCCTGCACGGCGCGTTGCGTGCCTTGCTGGATCTTGCCGATCATGCTGCTGATTTCCTGGGTGGAGTTGCCGGTGCGCTCGGCCAGTTTGCGCACCTCGTCGGCCACCACCGCGAAGCCGCGGCCTTGTTCACCAGCGCGGGCCGCCTCGATGGCGGCGTTGAGCGCGAGCAGATTGGTCTGGTCGGCGATGTCCTTGATCACCTGTACGATGCTGGAAATTTGATCGGAATAGCCTTCCAGTTCCTTGATCGTGCCGGCGGTGCTCTTCACCGCGTCGGCGATATAGCCCATTTCCGCCGCCGCCTCGTGAATGATGCGGCCGCCTTCAGTCGATTGCGCGCTGGAGGCTTGCGTCACGGTGCGTGCTTCACGCGCATGCTCTTCGACCTGGTCGATGGAAACCGACAGTTGTTCCACCGACGCCGCCATGCTGGAGGCCGCCTCCGCCTGCATCTCCGTGGTGCGGGCGCTGCTCGATGCCGAACTGGAGAGTTCTCCGGCCGATTGATTCAGCCCCTTCATGTTCTGGCTGATCGAGGCGATCAGTTCATGCAGCGTGTTGCGCATGACACCCAGCTTGGCCATCAGGTCGCCGATTTCATCTTCGCCGGCGCGCGGCATCGGCTTGGTCAGATCACCCGACGCGATGGTTTCGGCGGCATCGCCGGCTTCGCGCAACGAACGGGTGATGCGGCCGACGGTGAGGATCGCTTGCGACAGCACGCCGATCAGCCCGAACACCAGTAACAGCCCGAAAGTCATGCGGGCGAATTGATAATTAGCTTCGGCCGTCTCGAATTCCACTTTGGCCTGTTGCACCTGATACTTCATCAATTTGTCCATCGCAAGCTCGGCAGCGAGGCCCTCTTCGCTGCCGGCTTTCAGAAACGCGGCCATGACATCCGAGGAATACTCATTGGCTTCGAGCGCGGCCAGCGCAATGCCGAGCTTGTTGGTCCAGGCGTTGCGTTTTTCACTGAAATCCGCCGCCAGCAGTTTTTCCTCATCGGTCAAGCGCGTGGACATATATTTGCTCCAGAGCGCGTCGAGTTCGCTGCGGCGCGCCTTGATCGCGTCCGTGTGGAGGCTGGGCGGATGGTCGTGTGCGGCGTGCAAGGCGCCCATCGGGTCATGCTGGAAGCCGCGCAGGACCTCGGCGTAGTTTTCCTTGATCAGGGAGTTGAATTTCGACAGATCGTACATCGGCACCGCGCGGTCTTCGTAAACCGTCTTGAGCGCGTTGCGGGCGTCATTCAGGCCCATCCAGCCGATGGCCACTGCGATGACGAACAGCAACGAAGACAAGCCGACCATCAACCAGAGCCGCTGCGCAATGCGCATACGACCAAACAGCTTGTAGCGCAGGCTAGCCAAGCCCGTGGGGACGAGGTGGCCGCCGTTCATCTTGATGCTGGAATCGTTGCGCATGGCGCGGTAGAGCGTTTCAGCAGCATCGACTTCCTGGCGGGAGGGTTTCGCCCGCACCGAGGTGTAGCCATCCGCTGTCGGCGAGGCATTGGCGCGCACCCAGTAATGGTCGCCATTCTTGCGCCGGTTCTTGACCAGACCTGACCAAGGACGCCCGCGCTTCAGCGTGTCCCAGAAATCGCGGAAGGCTTCCACCGGCATATCCGGATGGCGCACGACGTTGTGGGATTGCCCAACCAACTCTTCAAGTGTGAAGCCGCTGGCCTCGACGAATTCGTCATTGGCACGCGTGATGCGCCCCTTTTGATCGGTGTGCGTGATGAACGCGGCATCGTTGCGGATCTGGTATTCCTGCCCGGTTACCGGTTGGTTGTTTTTCATGTTTTAACCTCAAAGTGGTGGAGGGTTTTTTGTCCGGGACAAAAAGTAAACACTTGACGGCAGCATGGCATAGAACTTTAGAAATATTTTTTCTATGTTGCGATACGTTGACGCCGCACATTTATTTTTTCTGAACTGTGTGCAATTGCCATGTTGCGGCATGCCATTGCGGGCTCTGTCCGTCGCGTTGGCAACGGCCGCGGCATCAATTCTTGCAAGATATTGTTTTGACCTATACAAATAGCGGACTGCTCTCAAACTCGATTCCGCATGTCCGCCTTGCTCTTTCCCCGCACGCCTTGTCTGGATGGCGACGATGTCAACGCCAAACGACTGGAAATTCGCGCTTATTTTCACGCTACCTTCGAACGCTACGAACAGTTGTTCGAAGTGCTGACCAGCGACGCGGCGTTCTACGAGAAGCCGATTCCGCTGCGGCATCCGCTGATTTTCTATTACGGCCATACCGCCACTTTTTTTGTCAACAAGCTGGTTCTGTCCGGCTTGCTGAAGGTGCGCATCGAGCCGCGCTTCGAGTCGATGTTTGCGGTCGGCGTCGATGAGATGAGCTGGGATGATTTGAACGACGCGCATTACGACTGGCCCGCCGTCGATGCGGTGCGCGCTTATCGCGGGCAGTTGCGGGTGGCGGTCGACGCCGTCATCGCGGAAATGCAACTGAGCTTGCCGATCGATTGGGAAGCGCCGGCCTGGGTGATATTGATGGGCATTGAGCATGAGCGCATCCATCTCGAAACCTCGTCGGTGCTGATTCGTCAGCACGCGCTCAAGCATGTGCGTCCGCATCCGGCCTGGGCGCCCTGGCGCGAAAGCGGGTCGGCGCCGCCGAAGGTGCCTATCAATGCGCTGGTCGATATTCCGGAGGGAGAAGTCAGTCTGGGAAAAATCGACGCCAGTTACGGATGGGATAACGAATATGGCCGCCACCGGGCGCGCGTGCCGGCGTTTCAGGCTGGCCGCCATCTGGTCAGCAATGGCGAATATCTCGAATTCGTGCAGAACGACGGTTATGCGGACGAAGCCTGGTGGGATGCGGAAGGACGCGAGTGGAAGGCTTACGCGCGGGCGAGTCATCCGACCTTCTGGATTCCTACAGGCGAAGATTGGCGTTTGCGGCTGATGCTGGAAGAAGTGCCGATGCCGTGGAATTGGCCGGTGGAGGTGAACTGCCTGGAAGCGGCGGCATTCTGCGCCTGGAAAGCGGCGCAAACCGGATTGCCGGTGCGTTTGCCGAGCGAGGATGAATGGCGTCGCATGGTCGATCACACCGGCGTCGATGAAGTGACGATTGGTGCGTCGACCCTGGCCAACCTGCATCTCGATCATGCCGCCTCATCCTGTCCGGTGGATCGCTTTCGTCATGGCGAGTTATATGACGTGGTCGGCAACGTCTGGCAATGGACGCAGACCCCAATCTACCCGTTCGACGGCTTCCGTGTGCATCCGCTCTACGACGATTTCACTACGCCAACCTTCGATGGCCACCACAATCTGTTCAAGGGCGGTTCGTGGATCAGTGCCGGCAATGAAAGCCGCGTCTCCGCGCGCTATGCCTTCCGCCGCCATTTCTTCCAGCATGCCGGATTTCGCTATGTTGTCGGCGAACCGGTGCGCGCCACCGAAACCGCCATGCACGCTTCGCAATACGAAACCGACAAACTGTTGTCCGAATACGCCGAGTTTCACTATGGTGACACCCATTTCGGCGTCGAAAACTTTCCCAAAGCGCTGGTCGATCTGGCGATTAACGCGATGGGGGCGCGCCCGGCCCGGCGTGCACTCGATCTCGGTTGCGCCGCCGGTCGCTCCAGTTTCGAGTTGGCGCGGCATTTCGACCACGTCACCGGCATCGACTTTTCCGCCCGTTTCATCGGTCTCGGCGTGCAAATGCTGGAGCAGGGCGTGTTGCGCTTCACCTTCGCCGAGGAGGGTGAACTGGTCAGCTATCACGAACGCGGACTGGCGGAGTTGGGTTTGGAATCAACGCGCGGCAAGGTCGCCTTCTTCCAGGGCGATGCCTGCAACCTGAAGCCGAATTTCACCGGCTACGATTTGATCTTGGCCGCCAACCTGATCGATCGGCTGTACAGCCCGGCAAAATTTCTCGATACGGTGCATGAACGCCTGAATCCCGGTGGTTTGCTGCTGATCGCCACCCCCTGCACCTGGCTGGAAGAGCACACGCCGCGTGAGGAATGGGTCGGCGGTTTCAAGCGGGATGGCGAAAACTTCACCACGCTGGACGGATTGAAGGCGAAGCTGGGCGGGCATTTCAAACTGATCGAAGGGCCGCTCGATGTGCCCTTTGTGTTGCGCGAAACCAAACGCAAGTTTCAGCACACGTTGTCGGAAGTGACCATTTGGGAGAAACGATGACTGCCTGTCTTCCGTCATACCGGCGAAAGCCGGTATCCAGCCATGGTCGGCTGACTGGATACCGGCTTTCGCCGGTATGACGGTTTCAGATGGATTTCGACCGCATTATTCCCCGCGACGGTACCGATTCGGTCAAGCACGACGGTCGCGCCGAGTATTTCGGTACCGCCGATGTATTGCCGCTGTGGGTCGCCGATATGGATTTCGCCGCTCCCACCGAGATCACACAGGCTCTGCTTGCGCGCGCGGCGCATCCGATCTACGGCTACAGCCGCTATCCGGAGGCGTTGTTCAAAGCGCTGATCGGTTGGTTGCAACAGCGCCATGGCTGGGCGATCGAACGCGACTGGATACTGCTCGCGCCCGGTGTCGTGCCCTCATTGCATGCCGCCGTGCTGGCGTTTGCCGAAGCCGGCGAAGGCGTCATCGTGCAGCCGCCGGTGTATTTCCCGTTTTTCTCGGCGGTGACAGCGACTGGCCGCAGGTTGATCGAAAATCCGCTGCGCCTGCGCGAAGGTCGTTATGAAATGGATTTCGAGCATCTCGAACAGTGCGCCAAAGATGCCCGCCTGCTGTTGCTGTGTTCGCCGCATAACCCGGTTGGTCGCGTCTGGACGCGGGAAGAACTGGCGCAGTTGCTGGATATCGCCGAACGGCACGATCTGGTCGTGCTGTCCGACGAGATTCATCACGACCTGATCTATCCTGGCAGGCAGCATCTGGGTCCGAAGCATCCGGTGCTGGCGACGTTGACGAACAACCTCTCCCGCGTGGTGACCGCGCTGGCGCCGAGCAAGACATTCAATATTCCCGGTCTCGGCCTGTCGGCGCTGATCGTGCCGGACCCGGCGCGGCGCAAGGCGCTGACGCGGGCGTTCGACCTGTTGCACGCAGGTAACTACAACCCGTTCAGCAGCGTCGCCTTCGCCGCGGGTTACCAGCACGGCGCGGCCTGGCTGGATGCGTTGATGGCCTATCTGGCGCAGACCCGCGATTTTGTCAGTCAATTCGCGCGCCAGCATCTGCCCGGCATCCGGCTGATCGAACCGGAAGGCACTTATCTGCTCTGGCTCGATTGCCGCGAACTTTGCGCCGCGCGGGATTGGGATGACGCCGCGCTGAAACGCTTCTGCGTTGAACGAGCCAAAGTCGGCATGAATCCCGGCACCGTATTCGGCAGCGGTGGTTCCGGTTTCATGCGGATGAACATCGGCGCGCCAAAAGCACTGATCGAAATGGCATTGCAGCGATTGGCTGCGGCGTTGGTGTAAGCCGACACCGGCGGCATATCTTGCCGCCCTCGGCGAAGCTTGCCGGCAAGGCGTTGCCGCTGGCCGCTGAAGTTCAGCAAATCAATGGGTTGAGACGTTTTTCTGGCTGGCATGCCGCTTGCTGTAATGAACGCGGAGACCCGCCATGCTCAATAAAATCGACACCGAAATCGCCTTTGTCCAGAACGCACTCAATTTGCGGGCGCGGCGGCATGAAATATTGGCCGGCAATATCGCCAACTCGGATACCCCCAACTACAAGGCGCGCGATCTGGACTTTTCCGCCGCCTTGAAGAATGCGATGGGCGCCGATGGCGGTCCGCTGAAGCTGGCGCGGACGCATGGCGGCCATCTCGATGGCAGTGGCTCGGCGACCGCCGGCGGGCATGTCAAATACCGTTCCAGTGTGCAGCCCAGCCTGGATGGCAACACCGTCGATCCCGATGTCGAACGGGCCCATTTCACCGAAAACTCGCTGCATTACCAATTCCTGCTCGACCGCGCCGCTTCGTCGTTCAAGCGGATGGGGCAGGCGGTCGGTGCGGCTCAATAAGAACCGGGAGGCCTGAATGTCGCTTGACAATGTTTTCCAGATCGCCGCTTCCGCGCTGACTGCTCAGTCGATGCGGTTGAACGCGGTGGCCTCCAATCTGGCCAATGCCGATTCCGCGCACGCTTCTACTGGCGAGGGCTACAAGGCCAAGCAGGTGATTTTTCAGGCGGTGGCGATCAACAAATCTGCGCCCTGGGCCCAAGGCGTGCGGATGACCGAGGTGGTGGAAGACAAGTCGCCGGCGCGCATGGTGTACGACCCGAAACATCCGTTGGCCGACCCCAAAGGTTACGTCGCTTACCCCAACGTGGACGCGGTGGAGGAGATGGTCAACATGATCTCCGCCTCGCGTTCCTATCAAACCAACGCCGAAGTCATGGCCACCACCAAGTCGCTGATGCAGCGCACGTTGGCGGTTGCGGCCAGTTAGGAGCCCTGAATCATGGCCATATCCGCAGTCCAGAACGATAGCAATGCAAGCCTGGTGTCCAGCTTGAATGGCAATCAGGCGACCAAGGCGGCAAGTGCGACCGCCGAAGCCTCGGATCGCTTTCTCAAGTTGCTGGTGACTCAGTTGCAGAATCAGGACCCGATGAACCCGATGGAAAATGCCGAGCTGACGACGCAGTTGGCACAGATGTCGACCGTCGAGGGGATCAACAAGATGAACAGCACACTGGATGGCCTGCTGGCGCAGTACAAGTCAAATCAGGTCTTGCAGGGCGCGGCGCTGGTCGGCCGCCAGGTGCTGGCTGAAGGCGATGCGTTGATTCTGGGTTCCGGCGGCGCGGCAGGGGCGGTTGAACTGGCTGGCGCCGCCGACAGCGTCAAGATCAAGGTGTTCGGCAGCAATGGCGCACTGGTGCAAACCCTCGATTTGGGTAAACAGGACGCCGGTCTGGTCCGCTTTGCCTGGGATGGCATGGACGCCAGCGGAGCTGCGCAGGCACTGGGTGATTACACCTTCACCGCAACCGCTAGCGCCGGTGCTGCAACGGTGGCGGCAACCCAATTCACTTTGGGCAGTGTGCTCAGCGTTTCGCTGAATGAAAGTGACATGGATGTCGAGATCGATGGCCTCGGTGAACGTGGCCTGAATCAGATTCGGCAAATTTTCTAAGGAGCGGTTGAAATGGGCTTCCAGCAAGGCTTGAGCGGACTGAATGCCGCTTCCAAAAATCTCGATGTGATCAGCAACAACATCGCCAACGTCAGCACGGTGGGCTTCAAGTCGAGCCGGACCGAGTTTTCCGATGTCTATGCCACGGCCACCTTTGGCGCCAACAATCTGCAGGCCGGCTTGGGCGCGCAGACCGTCTCCGTGGCGCAGCAATTCACGCAAGGCGGCTTGAGCGTCAGCAGCAATCCACTCGATGTGGCGATCAGCGGCAACGGTTTTTTCCGCTTGAGCGGTGAGGCGGGGAATACCTACACGCGCAGTGGCCAGTTCCGGATGGACAAGGATGGTTTCCTGGTCACCAACACCGGCGAAAACGTGACCGGATACACCACCCTGACGCTGGATAATTTCAAGGTTGTCGGGACCAGCAATCTTGGGAATATCAAGATTGACCTGGATGGCATTAATGCCGATGCGACCACCGAATTGGCGCTCAACGTCAACCTGAATTCATCCGCTGTCCCGCCGGGTTCTTTGACGCCTCCCGTCGCCTTCGATGCGACCGTTCCGGCCAGTTACAACTACAGCACGTCGGTTTCTGTTTATGACAGCCTGGGTACCGAACATACGGTGCGCTATTTCTTCGTCAAGGAAGACCCGGTTGCAACGCCCAACACCTGGACCGCCTATGCCTATCTGGACAATACCGCTCCAGGTTTGATAGGTGGAACCCCTCCGGGGGATCAGATAGATCTTAACGGTGCGGTGGCGGGTGGCGGCCATACGATGACGTTTTCGAATACCGGCAACCTGACAGGGGGTCTCACCGCGACCAACGCCTTAGACCCCATCGTAATCAGCGGTGCGGAAAATTTAGTCATCAATATGGATTTCACCGGCTCCAGCCAGTATTTCGGCGGCTCCGGCGTCAATTCAGTGAGTCAGAACGGTTTCCAGAGCGGTAGTCTGGTCGGTCTCGGCATCGGTGACGATGGCGTCATCTCGGGTCGTTACAGCAATGGCGTCAATCAGCCGCTGCAGCAACTCGTGCTGGTCACCTTCCGCAATCCGCAGTCGATGGTGCCGGTGGGGCAGAGCCAGTGGGTGGCAACGCTGGATGCCGGCGCAGAAACCATCAACAAGCCGGGCGAGGGCGTGGCTGGCCTGGTTCAGTCGAATTCGGTGGAAGATTCGAATACCGATCTGACCGGTGAACTGGTCAACCTGATCATCGCGCAGCGTCTGTATCAGGCCAATGCGCAAAGCATTACCGCGCAGAGCACGATCTTGCAGACCTTGGTCAACCTGCGTTGATCGCGTTCAACCGAAGCCCGGACGAGATCAGCTGAATGGACCGCGTAATCTACATCGCCATGACTGGCGCCCGCGAGGTGACTCGCCAGCAGGCGGCGGTATCGCACAATCTGGCCAATATCTCGACGCATGGTTTCAAGCAGGAATTGAACGTGTTCCGCGCTTTGCCGGTGGTTGGCGAAGGCGCCAGAACGCGCGCTTTCGTGCTGGAAACGACGCCGCGCAGCGACTTTACCCCCGGTGCGATCCAGCAGACCGAACGGCCGCTTGATGTGGCAGTGCGCGGTCCGGGCTGGATTGCGGTGCAGGATGCCAACGGCCAGGAGGCTTACACCCGCATGGGGCATTTGCAGATCAGCCAGAACGGCATCATGCAGACCACCAACGGGCTGAATGTGCTGGGTGATGCCGGCCCGGTGGCGGTGCCGCCGGATCAGGAACTGCTGATCGGCAAGGATGGCACGGTGTCCACCGTGCCGATCGGTCAGAACCTGAACGCGGTCGCCATCGCCGGCCGCATCAAGCTGGTGAACCCGGCGGAAGTTGATCTGGTGCGCGGCGAAGATGGTCTGTTTCGGCAGAAGTCGGGCCAGCCGGCTGAGGCGGATGCGAATGTGACCTTGATCTCCGGTGCGCTTGAAAGCAGCAACGTGAACCCCGCCGAGGCGATGGTCAGTATGGTCAGCCTGGCGCGCCAGTTCGAGATGCAGATGCGGGTGATCCGCGCCGCCGAAGACAACAACCGCAGTGCCGACAAAGTGCTGTCGGCCACCTGATGATTTGCTGATAACGCACCCTTAGGACTCCACATGCTCCGTTCCCTGCATATCGCCCGTACTGGTCTGGATACTCAGCAAACCCAGCTGGATGTGATCTCCAACAACCTGGCCAACGTCTCCACCACCGGCTTCAAGAAGAGTCGCGCGATTTTTGAAGACCTGCTGTATCAGACCATCCGCCAACCTGGTGCGCAGTCGTCGCAGCAGACCCAGTTGCCGTCCGGTTTCCAACTCGGTGTCGGTGCCCGCACGGTGGCGACGGAGCGAATTCATCAACAGGGCGGTTTGCAGCAGACCAACAATTCGCTCGATATCGCAATCAACGGACGCGGTTTTTTCCAGATTCAGATGCCTGATGGCGGCGCTGCCTATACCCGCGATGGTTCGTTCCAGGTCGATAGCCAGGGCACGCTGGTCACCGCCAGCGGCTACCCGGTGCAGCCCAACTTGCAGATCCCGAACGATGCGCTGGTGGTCAGCATTGCGCGTGACGGCATCGTCAGCGTGACGCAGCCGGGCAATCCCAATACGGTGACCGAGCTGGGCCAGTTGCAACTGGCGACCTTCGTCAATACCGCCGGTCTGCAAAGCCAGGGCGAGAACCTGTATCTGGAAACAGCCGCCTCCGGCGCGCCACAGGTCAATAACCCCGGCACGGAAGGCCTTGGCGTACTCAACCAGAGTTTTATCGAAACCTCGAACGTCAATGTGGCCGAGGAGCTGGTCAACATGATCGTCGCACAACGCGCTTTCGAGCTGAATTCGCGCGCCATCACCACGTCGGACCAGATGTTGCAGCGCTTGACGCAACTTTAAGCCGATCTGACAGGAGACTGACATGAGCCGCTTATTTGTCTTGCTTGCCTTGCTTGCCCTCGTCGCGGGTTGTGCCACGCCACCGCCGGCGACCGCGATCAAAATGCCGCTGAACGTGCGGCCGGAGGCGTTGGCCAGCGTGCCGGTCAATAATGGCGCGATCTTCCAGCCGGCGCCGAGTCAGGCGCGCCCGGGCGTGAGCTTGTTCGAGGATCGCAAGGCGCGTTATGTCGGCGATACGCTGACCGTCAACCTGACTGAGAAAACCGAGGCCAAGCGCAAGTCGGAAACTACGGATGAGCGCAGCGCCAAAGCCAACCTTGATGTGCCCAGCCCGAAGATTCTTGGCGCAACACGGGGTATTGGCGCCAGTTCCTGGACTGCATCCGGCGATACCTCGCGCGAGCTGAAGGACAACGAAACCAATTCCAACAGCGTCACCGGCTCAATCACGGTGACCGTGGTGGAAGTGCTGCCGAATGGCAATCTGGTGGTTGCCGGCGAGAAGCAGGTGGCGATCAACAGCGATACCGAATACATCCGCCTGGCCGGTGTGGTCAATCCGAACCAGATCAGCAGCACCAACAGCATCAATTCGACGCAACTGGCAAATGTCCAGTTCGAGTCGAAGAACAGCCAGAGCGTCGACAAGTCGCAGTTTGCCAGCATGCTGGCGAGACTGCTGATGACTGTGTTGCCGTTCTAGGAGTTGGCGATGAAACACTGGCTTGCATTCATTCTTCTGACGTCTCTGGCGCAACCGCTGCTGGCTGAACGAGTGAAGGACATCGCCACCATGGCTGGTGTGCGGTCCAACCCGCTGATCGGCTACGGCGTTGTGGTCGGTCTCGACGGTACCGGCGATTCCAGCCAGTCGATGACCAATCAAAGCATGGCAACGCTGCTTGGTCAGCTGGGCGTGCAGCAGAATGCCGCCGCGATCAAATCGAAGAATGTCGCGGCGGTTACCTTGACTGCGGTGATGCCGCCGTACGCGCGTCCCGGTCAACAGCTCGATGTCACCGTCTCCAGCCTGGGCAATGCCAAGAGCCTGCGCGGCGGCACTTTGTTGTTGAGCCCGCTGAAAGGCGCCGATGGCCAGATTTACGCGCTGGCGCAGGGCAATCTGCTGGTCGGCGGCGCGGGGGCTGGCGGCGCTGGTGGCGGCACGCAGATCAATCATCTCTCGGCCGGCCGCATTCCTTCCGGCGCTACCGTCGAACGCGGTGTGCCGACGGCGCTGGGCCAAGGCGATTTTGTTCATCTGGAATTGCGCGAATCCGACTTCACCACCGCCAGCCGCTTGATGGAGGCGGTAGATCGCGCTTTCGGCAAAGGTTCGGCGCAAGCCCTGGATGGGCGCGTGGTCCGCGTCAAGGCGCCCGCCGAGTCAGGTGCCCGGGTGGCTTTCCTGTCGAAGCTGGAGAACATCAATCTGAATCCGGGTACGCCGATGCCACGCGTGATCATCAATCCGCGCACTGGTTCCATCGTCATGAATCAGCTGGTCAGCCTGGAGAAATGCGCCATTGCGCATGGCAATTTGACGGTCACCGTGAATACCGAAACCGATGTTTCGCAGCCGAATCCGTTGGCGGGTGGGGAGACCGTGGTGACGCAGAAAACCGATGTCGAGATCAAGAGCGACAAAGGCGAACTGATGGTGCTGCCGTCTTCCGCCACGCTGAATGATGTGGTGAAGGCGCTCAATGCGGTCGGCGCGACCCCGCAGGATTTGCTGGCGATCCTGCAGGCGATGAAAGCCTCCGGCGCGTTGAAAGCGGAACTCGAGGTGATCTGATGCTGGTCGGCAACGAACGTCTCGCGATCGATGTCGCCGATGCCCAGGCGCTGAAAGGCCGCGCCGCGTCGGGCGATCCGGAGGCGTTGCGTTCGGCGGCGCGTCAGTTTGAGTCGATGTTGGTGGCGCAGATGTTCAAAACCATGCGCGAGACCCGCTTCAACGAAGAAGACGATCCGATGACCGGCGGCGAGGGCGTCAAACTTTACCGCGAAATGCTCGACCAGCAATGGGCGAGCCGCCTCTCCGCCGGCAAAGGCCTCGGTTTTGCCGAGATGATGGTGAAGGCGATGGAAAGTCGCGGTATGGCTGGCGTGCCCGACGCCACGCCGCAGGTGGCCGGCATGCCTGACATCCGGCAGCCGGTTGCGGCTGCGCTGAATTCTGCGCAAAACGCTGTACCCAGTCCCGCAGTGACTGCGTCTGCGGCCAGTTCGGCAAGCAATTCAATTGCTGGCAACCTGGGTTCGATCAGCCGCAAACAAGATTTCCTGGAAACCATGAAGCCGCATGCCGAAGTTGCCGCCGCCGCGACGGGGGTACCGGCTCGCTTCATCCTGGCGCATGCGGCGCTTGAATCCGGTTGGGGTCAGCGCGAGATTCGCGGCGCCAACGGCGATGCCAGTCATAACCTGTTCGGCATCAAGGCTGGCGCCAGTTGGGATGGCGCCTCGGTGCAGACCTTGACCACCGAATACCGCCAGGGCGTGCCAATGAAGCTGCATCAGAATTTCCGCGCCTATGACGGCTACAGCGCCGGCTTCACCGATTACGCCAATTTGCTGAAATCACGCTACGGCGCAGCGCTCGCCGGCGATGATCTGACGGCTGATGTATTCGCCCAAGGACTTGCCGCCGGGGGTTATGCCACCGACCCGGCTTATGCCGGGAAATTGAAATCCGTTATCGCCAGCGTGGCGATGGCGGGGGTTTGACGGAAGAATTCCGTCTTGGAAACAGGTTTTGCAGGTAACAGGAGGTTGCCATGGCAACTGGATTGCTCGGAGTTTCACTCACTGGTCTGGCTGCTGCGCAGGCGGGAATTCGCACCGCGCAGCACAATATTTCCAACATCAATACGCCCGGCTTTAGGCGCCAGGAAGTTAATTACTCATCACTCACGCCCGATCAGGCCGGTGCAAGTTTTTATGGCACAGGCGTGGGGGTTACCACAGTACGTAATCTATACAGTCAGTTTCAGGACAGCCAGGTTTTGCTGAATCAGGCCCAGTTGTCGCGCAACGAGGCTTTATCAACCCAGGCCAGCCAGATCGACAGCCTGACCGGCAATCCGAATAGCGGTCTGAGCAGTGCGATGAATGCCTTCTTCGACGCCGCGCAGACAGTCGCAAGCGACCCTGCTTCAAATGTGGCTCGGCAAGTGATGTTGTCTGCCGGGAGCAATCTGGTATCACGTTTCAACACGCTGGCAACTTCGTTGGATGATTTGCGCAAAGGGACCAATCGCGACATCGCGACGACAGTGACGCGCATTAATACCTTGGCCGGGCAGGTCGCGGCCATGAGTGGCAACATCACCCGCTTTGAGTCCGGAATCGGCCAGTTGGCGAATGATCTGCGGGATCAGCGCGATCAACTGGTCGGTGAGTTGAACAAGCTGGTCAACATCACACCTGTGCAGCAAGGTGATGGCACCTACAACTTGTTCATCGGCAACGGACAACCGCTGGTCGTTGGTGCCAGCGTGACGCCGATGGTCAGTATTCCGGATACGACCAATCCGGGATTCGATGTGCCGGCTTTTAATCTGGCCGGCGGCAGCCAAATGCCGCTTGATGCCTCGATTATCAGCGGCGGCAAACTGGGCGGCCTGCTCGCAGCGCGCGAATCTGTGCTGATGCCGGCAAGAGCGGATCTGGATACGCTGGCTTTCGAGCTGGCGACTCAATTTAATGCCCAACACACTGTTGGCTTTGATAAAAGCGGTGCCGCAGGTATCAACTTCTTTACTGACCTGACCACACTTGCGACGCCACCGAAAGGGGCCGCTTTTGGAATGTCGATGAACATTGCGATGAACGATCCAGATCTGATCGCGGCATCTGCGACGGCCCCGGGCAGTCCGGGGGACAACACGAATGCGTTGTTGCTTGCTGGTTTGCAGACGGCACCGAATACGGTCAACGGAAGTGATACTTTTTTCAGCTTCTATGCGCAACTTGTTTCCCGAACGGCAACCGTGGCCTCAGAGGCGGATATCGGGGTCGCAGCTTTCGAGACATTGACGCGAATTTCGACTCAAGCGCAGCAGTCCGTTTCTGGTGTTAATCTGGACGAAGAAGCGACGAATCTGATCCGTTTTCAGCAGGCTTATCAGGCTTCCGCAAGGGCGATGCAAATTGCCTCAGGATTGTTTGATGATCTGATTTCCAGCCTGCGATAAGGAGACAACATGCGCATTGATTCTTTGACTTATCTCAGTACCAGCCTGGTTGGCATCCAGAGCAATCAAAACGGCATTGCCCGTTTGAATCAACAGATCGCAACCGGCTTGCGGATGCAATCCAGCAAAGATGATCCGATCAGCGCGGTCAAAGCGATGGAATTGAGTGAGCGCATCGCCGTAAGGACCCAATATGCGGAAAACCAGACCAAGGGCGAGTTGGATCTGAAGTACGAAAATGTGGCGTTGCGGGAAATGGGTTCCGTCTTGAATCAGGTACGCGGCTTGTTGCTGAGTGCCAGTTCATCCCAGACCGTACCCTTGGGCAGCGCTTACTCGGCGCAGTTGAAGGGGGCGTTCGATCAATTGCTCGACTTGGCGAACACGCGCAATACGGCTGGTGAGTACATTTTTGGTGGAACCGCCACAAATTTGCAGCCATTTGCCAACGGCAGCACAAGCACAGTGCCCGCTGCGACCACCTTTGGCGGCGCTCCCCCCCCCGGTCCGGCGGTAATCTCTGCGACGCGCGAGATTCAGATTGGCTCCAGTCAACGCGTGCAGGTGACGGACAGCCTTACCGGTGCGTTAAGTTTTACCGATGCGGAGGCGGGAGCGGCCATCATTGATGCGGCAAATCCTGCTTTTGTCCCTGCAACCGGTCGGCATGATGTCTTGCAAAATCTGGCGCATGCCATCACCACCATCGCAGCAGGCACGGCGACGGATGAAAATATGCAGAGCTATATCTCCATCGTTGATGTGGCGGCAAGAAAACTCAATGAAATTGAACAGCGTGTTGCCGGGGCGTTGACCGAGATCAAAAGCTTGAGAGCGTCGTCAGAGGCTGTTTTGTTATTGGAAAAGAACGCGCTGAGTGACCTGACCCAAGTCGATAAAGCCGCCGCCATCGTTGAACTGCAAAGCCGCCAGACCTCGCTGGAGGCGATCAGTCGCGCTTATGCACTGACTTCAGGCTTGTCGCTGTTCAATTACCTGAGCTGAGTTTTCGCTCTTGCATCGCAGGTTTTGGGTTGCCTGGAGCGCTTCGATTTTTTATTGGATTTCGCGCAGCACCCGGAAACCTAGATTGACGTCCAGTTCGTCGAACCAGCGTGGCTTGCGTGCGGCGGAGCGCGAATGCCAGGCCGATTCAAACCAGGAGCCGCCTTTGGTGACGTACCAGCGGCCGGTTTTGCCCGGGCTGTTCGGGTCGGCCGGACCTTCCCAGAGGGTGCTGGTGAATTCCCAGACATTGCCGTGCATGTCGTGCAGGCCCCACAAGTTGGCCGGATAAAGGCCGACATCGATCGCCTGATTCATCGGCGCGCAAAACGGCAAAAAACGCCGCCAGCCGGCCACACTGTGGCCAACGATCTGAAACGAGCCGGTATTCGCCTCGCTACAACCGAGATCATCGCCAAAGCAATACCGCGTTGCGCTTCCAGCGCGGGCGGCGTATTCCCATTCCGCTTCAGTTGGCAGGCGGTAGATCTGGCCAGTCTGGTGCGATAACCAGGCCAAGTAAGCGGTGGCCTCTTCGCGGCTGACATTGGTCACCGGCTGGCGTCCTTCGGTGCGCACCCGATGTTCCGGCCATTGGTGGCCGCTGGCTTCGGCATAGCGCTGGAATTCATCGGCGGTGACGCAAAAGCGACCGATGCCGAAGGCTTGTTCGATGTGGACTTGGCGCGGCGTGAATTCACCAAACTTGCGGTTCGTCTCCGGATTGCCCTGGGTGTAGACGCCAACCGGAATCAACGCCAGTTCCGGTCCGCTGCTGCCGTCGCGCAGCGTGTCGTGAAAAGGCTGGCTGACGCCGCACTGGCGGGCGCCGTTTTCCTGCAACGCGCGCAGTTGAACGGGGCTGAGGTCGTGTACGAAGGGAGCATGCAGATCGATGGGTGCGTTCATGATGGGTATCTCAAGTTCAGGCTTTCCAGTGTCCGGATTTGCCGCCCAGTTTTTCGATCAGGCGGACGGATTCGATGACCATGCCGCGATCCACCGCCTTGCACATGTCATAGATGGTGAGCAGAGAGACGCTGGCCGCGGTGAGGGCTTCCATCTCGACGCCGGTGCGGCCGACGGTTTCGGCCATCGCCTTGCATTCAATCGCATTGGCCAATTCGTCGATGCGGAAATCGACGGTGACTTTGGTCAGCGCGATCGGATGGCAGAGCGGAATCAGGTCGGCGGTTCGCTTCGAGGCCATGATGCCGGCCAAGCGGGCAACGCCAAGCACATCGCCCTTCTTGGCGGCGCCATCGCGAATCATCGCCAGCGTGTTGGGTTGCATGACGATGCGGCCGGTGGTGACGGCAACACGTCGGGTCTCGGCTTTTTCGCCGACGCCGACCATCAAGGCGCGGCCCTGTTCATCAAAATGAGTGAAATTGTTCATGGTGTGGATGGTTGTGAGCTGCGATTGGGATGAAAGTTGCCTTGCAAATGAGCCATAAGATAAGCACAAGGGAACCAGAAAGGGAGGCCAAGTATCATATCGCGATGCAAAAATTTCGCTCGCATGCACTTGCCCTCTCTCTCGCGCTGCAGATTAGTTTGCCAACCCATGCCCTGGAATTGCCCGATCTGGGCGAAGCCTCTCGACTGACGCTGAGCGAGGCACATGAAGATCGGATCGGGCGTGAAATCATGCGTCAGATCCGCGATAGCGGTGAGTATCTCGATGACCCGGTGCTGGTGGAATATCTCAACGGCCTGGGTGAACGTCTTGCTGCGGCTTCGTCGGAGCCTGGGCGCCTGTTCGAATTGTTTCCCGTACAGGATGCCAGTATCAATGCGTTTGCGCTGCCCGGCGGCTATATCGGTGTGCATACCGGTCTGATTGCGGCGGCGCGGAACGAATCGGAACTGGCCGGTGTGTTGGCGCACGAAATTTCGCACGTGACCCAGAAACATATCGCGCGCATCGTCGATGCCCAGAAATCCTCCGGCCTGGCATCGCTGGTCGGGTTGGCGATCGCCATTCTTGCCGCTCGTTCGAGTCCGGAAGCGGCGCAAGCCGCGATCATCACGACGCAGGCAATGAGCATCCAGAATCAGCTTGATTTCACGCGTGAACACGAACGCGAAGCGGATCGGGCCGGTTTGCAGATTCTGTCTGCAGCCGGATTTTCACCGCAAGGCATGGGTACGTTTTTCGAGCGTTTGCAGGCGCAGGGCCGGTTGTATGAAAACAATGCTCCGGCCTATCTGCGCACGCACCCACTGACGTTTGAACGCATCGCTGATATTCAGAATCGGCTCGCCAGCCTGCCTTACCGGCAATTCTCCGATAGCCTGGAATTCGCCCTGGTGCGGGCGCGGGTGCAAGCGGCAGCCGGCGAGGCGCGGGATGCGCTGCATGAATTCGAGGCGAAAGTTCGCGACCAACCCACGGCGGCGGCCTGGTATGGCCTGTCGCAGGCCAATCTTCGCGTGGGCGAGATGGATCAGGCAGCGCGTGCGCTGGACGCTGCGATCAGTTTGTCGGCACCTTCAACCTTATTCGATCTGGCGCGCGCTGAACTCGCGCTTGCACGCGGCCAGGCGGCGCTGGCGGCGCAGTTTTCCGGCGCGGCGCTGGGAAAGAACAGTACTTATCGGCCGCTGGCCTATGTGCATGTGAAAGCTTTGCTGCGCGACGACAAGGCGCAACAGGCGCTGGATTTTCTGAATCAGCGGCAGCGAATCTGGGTGTCTGATGCGACTTTGTTCGCCCTCAAGGCGCAAGCGCATCAAGCCCTGGGGCAGCGCGCGGAATCCTTCCTGGCGCAGGCCGAAGCCTACGCGCTGGCGGATCGGACTGGTGCGGCGATTGAGCAATTGCAGATGGCGCAGCGTCTGGGCAAGGCTGATTTTTACACGCTGTCGATCATCGATGCCCGCATGCGTGAACTGCGCGAACGCCAGCAGGAAGAAACCCAGCGGCGACAAGCAAAACAGTAGCTCGGAAGCTAAAACCATTCATCAAAAGCGGTCTTGGTACTAACATACTCCCGCCCAAAAATATCGTACCAAGTGATGATTTCTCTCTTGTGTCGGTTGCGATGTTGCGAATATTCTTCGCCGCCTGATTGTTTGATAAATCTGTCTGGCTTATTTCTTACGAATTAAATGGATGGTGGAAATTTTTTGATCCAAGCGAAATCAGCGTTGCCGAAACTCGCAAGTGAAGGTTTTGGCATTCTTGCTACCCTACTGGTTACTTCGGCCTGTGCGTTCGCATCGACGATCGACACCAGTGGCAAAGAAATCGCTTTTGATCGTTCCAAGGGCAATTGCCTGGCCTGTCACGGTTTTCCCGCCGTGCCGGATGCCTTGCAGACGGGTAACAGCGGCCCGCCAATGATTGCCATGCAAGCGCGTTTTCCCGACAAGGGCATTCTGCGCGCCAAGATATGGGATGCCACCGCATCCAGTTCTACCAGTTTCATGCCGCCGTTCGGCAAGCATCAGGTGCTGAGCGAGGAAGAAATAGACAAGGTCGTCGACTTTGTTCATAGCTTGTAATCAACGAAATGAGATAGGAGTGGATATGAACATTTTGCGCAGAAACGTACTGAAGGGTGCTGGCGCCGCCGGCGCGGTGAGCGTAGCGATTGCTGCCGGCCTGCTGAAGCCGGGCATGGCCTTTGCTGCCGACTGGAACAAGGGGCTG
>Ga0105047_10001636_pt1 | contig 40180 bp, 48 predicted proteins | sample MAT04_FD_78384 | JGI IMG/M metagenome (GOLD analysis project Ga0105047, IMG submission 78384) | Freshwater microbial communities from Lake Fryxell liftoff mats and glacier meltwater in Antarctica - MAT-04 (megahit assembly) | ecosystem: Environmental > Aquatic > Freshwater > Ice > Liftoff...
ACAAATGGTAGGGGCTTACCGTCAGTTCGTTCATGCCGACGAAAGCATTCAGCGTCTGCCTGAATTGGCGTTATTGGTAGGCTCCATCTTGAGTTTCCTGGCGGCCATGGCTCCGCTGGCTCCGACTGGTTTTTGGGATCGCCAACCGAAAAGAACCCCTGGACGCTTCCGGCGCAGCCTGATGGGCAAGTTATTTCCACAAAGTTACCCTCTGCCCAGCCAATTCCGAAAAAAGGAATCGTTCACCGGCTATTTTCTCAAAGGAATCCTGGCTCGCGGGCCCAAAACGACGGCTCCAGCCCCGGCTGCGGCCCCTTAGAGCGGTTTTTTCGCTCAATTTGTAAGGTTCTACCTGACCGGAACTTCTTTCCGGTGATTTCAGTTAGCGGAAACTAAAACGTAATCGATGAGCGGTCAGGAACCGCCGAGCCACTTCGCGCAGACTGGCCACGGAGAAGTGAGCATTAATGTAATCGCCGAGGATTATGCACCAAAGAAGGCGCGGTTCTTCGCGAGATAGCTCAGCCACTGTTCAGGCACCGAGTCCTCGGCGAAGATCGCCACAACTGGGCAGACCGCCACGCAAGCCGCATCCTTCACATTAATACACGGCTGAGTAATGATGTAGGCCATGGGTCATCTCCTCATGATTCAAGTCTGAGTAGGCTGGACTGCTGCTTGCCACCGACCGCTACATATTCCTGCCCCAGATCCGCCGGTAACTCATGCCGCTTCCTGCTCCCAAATGCCCCGCAGGGGTATTTGGGAGCAGGAGAGCTATTTTTTGCCCTTTTGTGGGGGTAACCGCATGGACGAGTTGTTAGCCCCAGCTAAACAACCGCGGCCAACAGCCGCTTTGCCAGCCAACCGGTTCCGCAGCCCAACTCAAATAGCTCCTCTGCGCGGTCAAAATTAGAATGACGGATCAGCAGATCGAAGGCCGGGTCTTCATAATAGGCCTGCCCGTCCTGCTTTTTTCCCAAGGCATCGTAAATCTTTCTGGTTTGCGCATAAGTTAACATGAAGCTCCATTTGCGAAATCAATCCTATGGCTCATTTTCGCCTATCCCAACCAGGATCTTGAGCAAGCCATCCACTGGAGGACGATCGGTGGGGGCGTGGCTGGGATAAACAAGCCGCAGGATGCCTGTGTTGTCCACAATAAAATCACCACCCAGTTGGGAAGTATCTTCTCCTTGTGATTCAAAAGTCTTCTTCCCGCTAAGCCAGGCTTTGAGATAATACCACCTGGTCTTCAGGCTGCGTGAGCGTGAGAAGGAGCGCTCCTTTCACATCGAATTCCATAATATTCACACGCCCGATTCGGACAGAAGTACCCTTCTGTCGCTGCTTTCTTCTTTCGCCTACCTTTTCCTTTCCGCTCGCTCCAGGCGATTACCGCAGGTTCCGTCTTCCCGGATAGTTTTTGCCCTTTTTCTCCAACGCAATGCGGGCAATCCCGCTCGGTCTTAGGTTTTAATACCACTGGTTTTCGTTCCCGCTTTATCCCTTTCCCCCGCCCCAGGATCCGTTGGATCCATTCCCCTCACAAAAACCAGTACCCTTCTATTATTATGACGATAATTCCGACGATTACCAATAAATCCTTCATCCGGCGGCTCCTGTATTTCTCCTTTCAGTTCCTTTCGCCGGTCATTTTACCATTTTCACCTATAATTTAGTTACCAACCATGGACATTGGACGCACCTAGATTTGGACCAACCCGGTCAGGAGCAGGTTAAACCAAACGAGATTCCAATTGAGCAGACTCTCTCGGTCTTTTGAAAAGCAATGTCCGATCCTGTTCTCATCCAACATCTGGTGGGCATCTTTCAAGTCGGAGCGGAAGAGGCTGTAGCCAGATAATCCGACAGGCAGAACCAAAGACATGAGTAGGTGATTATTCCAGGAAGTTGGGCACATGATCTGCATGGCGCGACTCAGCGGGGAACCCCACGGGCGTAATCGGGCCAGGCCAGCTCGAAACCCAGAGTATTCACCAGCATGGACTGGAATTCAGCCAGGCGAGATGGATTTGAGCGCACCTGACGGTGGGCCAAACCCTGGTTCTGGCACCAGGCTGCCAGCGCCCCGGCAGCTTCGCCAATGTTCCACTCCACCGGGTGCAAGCGGTAGCAGCCGTTGGTGATGTGGGTGACGCCCAGATTCTTGCAAGCCGGCAGCAGGTTTTCGACCCGCACTGGCAGGAGCGCCCCCATTGGAACCTGGAAGGGGTAGCTCGACACATCCACATAGTTGCGCCGGGCGGTGGAAGGGTGCAGGTCAATGCGGTAGCTGCCCAACCCCACGCTGTCGGCAAAGAGCTCGGCCCCTTGCGCTCCGGGGCGGGCCTGCACCCCCACGTGCTGTTCGCACACGGTCATTTCAGCCTGGATGCGGCGGCTCTCACGCACATAGACCGATTTGGCCAGGCCGTGCAAGGTACCGGTGACATCGCCACGCAGGCGCAGGCCAGGATACCCCTGCCCACCATCGGGGCGTGGAGCTTCGGTCTGCATCCAATACAACAGGGCCAGCGAGAGCTGGCGTGCACCTTCAAGATGGCGTTTTTTTTCTTCAGGTGAGACACCCACCAGAGGGCCCAGCCAGTAATCATTTGCCGGCCAGTTGACCAGGGTAATATCGCTGGGATAACACCCAGACAGGTAATACTCAGCGCAGAAGATGCGCCGGTAGAGCCAGAAAGTAAAATCATCCCGCCCGTCTGGCGAAACGCCTTTGTCAAAAACGGCCTTGTAGCGGGTCTGGAGGGTATGGGGATGAACGTCATTCCAACCCAGCTGCGGGCCAGGCCAGAAATCCAATTTAAGGGTGCGCCAGAAGTCATAGCCAGTTGGGCGGGGCAGGGTATGATCCTGACCGGGAAAGTAATCCATGGCGAAGCACCAGGTAATCGCCTGCTGATCAAGTGGATCGGGTGCGCCCGGTAGAGCGTGCAGCTCACCTGTTTGGGACTGGCTTTCGGCTCCGATGATATATTCGACCCCGCCCAGCTCCAGCAAGTCGCCCAACTCGGTGGCGTCGAGGATAGCATCCGCGCCGATTACAAGGCTCTCGCCGCTGTCAATGTCTATAAATTCCACCGCGTTTACGCGATCACCGGCGCGCTCCACCTTCACAGGATAGCATCCGGTCAGCACTACCAGCTGCCCGCCGGCACGCCAGGGTGCCAGGAGCATTTCAATTGCCGCCAGGTAAGCCCGCGGTTCTGCGCACAGCCGGCTGACCCGGCCCCCACCGGGGTTCAGACGGGTGTTTTCACGCGCAGCCGGTAGAAGCGGGTAGCCGCGCCGGTAGAATGCCCGCACTTCCTCGCGCAGGCGGCGGTAACTGGCCGTGCAGCCGACGGATTCAATCCAGGGATGTTCATCAGGCGGCACGGCCTGGGCGGTGAGCTGCCCACCAATCCAATCCGATTCCTCGGTCAGGATCACCCGCCTGCCCAGCCGGCAGGCGGCCAGGGCAGCGGCACAGCCGCCTAACCCACCCCCAGCAATAAGAATATCGGTCTTGAGTTCTCTAATATTGAAACCTCCCACAGCCATTCCGCCATCAGCAGAAACGCGGCTGCCGTCCAGGTATATCCCGGGCAGTCCAGGCCCAGGCCGGTAAGGGCATCGTAATTTTCCCAAAAGCCCGGCGAATGCACGCACATATCGCAGAAGCGCTGGGCAATCGTGCGTGCCAGGGCAATTTCACCCGCATCGATCAGCCCATCCACAATCTGATAAGTGGACGGTCCCCAGATGGGGCCGCGCCAGTACCCGGCAGGTTCATATTTGGGGCTGCTGGGCACCTCAGTAGCCAACCCGTGGTCGGTCAACCACAGGCCGCCAGGCTGCAGGTCGGCCGTCAGGTTGGCACGAACCTTTTCTGGCAGGCGCCGGCCCAATTCGAGTGGAATGTAATTCAATAGTGACAGGCTCGCCTGGCTGTCGTGGCTGCCGTCGCGCAGCGAGACGAAACGTCCATCGCGCAGGCTGTGCGCCAACAGGTCCTGAACCTGTTTTTTAGCGCGCTGCCGCCAGTGTTCCGCCTCATCCAAACGGCCCAAAAGTTCCGCCATCTCCGCCAGGCCTTCACACTGCAGGGCCAGATGGGCCGAGAGATCGGGGGATTCGGTCGGGTAGCCGTGGTCAAAAGCAGTGGAATTATCCCAACCGGAATCATTGCCATGGTGATATTGGCAAACGCCGTCGCCATCGAAATCGCGCATGCGGTACCACCACTCGGTCAGGCGGGTCATGGGGGCATAAAGCTGCTCAATGTAAGGCCGCGAGGCCTGCGCGCCAAGTTTATCGACCAATTTCATGATCGTCCAGCCCTGGATGGGCGGTTTGGTGAAGCAATAGTGTTCGTACAAGTCGTTAATCTGATCGGGGGCAATCCCACCCGGGTCGAGATGCTCGAAGAACAGCAGCAGCTGGCCCCAGGCCAGTTCAGGGTTGGCACGGGCGATGGAAAGCGCATTGAAGCAGTTGTCCCAGGACCAGATTGAGTTCATCCAATACTTGCTCATCAGCACCGTCGGGCGGGTCAGTTTGCCGGCAGGGGCGACCTCGCTTGACCACAGCAGGTACCAGGCCTGTTCGGCTGCCTCACGATAGGCCGCTGGCACAGCGGGGATTTTCTCCAGCCAGGCCTGCCAGCGAGTCAGCCAGTCACCGGCAGCGGTTTCGAAACCTGGCAAGGAGTCATCGAAATGCTGTTCATAGCGGCTCAGGCGGATGGCGCCGGCCGTGCCGTTGAAATCGACCTGGTATGGGATGCCGCTGCGATGAGTGTGGCCCAGGTCGCCAGGTGGGATGGCCACGCACACGTCTCCACCTTCGGGAGCGCTAAAGAGATGATGGCAGCGCGCAAAGCCGTCGACAATGTTGGCCGCGCCGGGGCGGTGCGAAAAGGTGGTCGACATGGGCTTGCTGGCCAGCAGGCGCAGCTGCACCCCTTCGGTTTCAAACAGCAAAGTATCCAGGTCCATGAAGGTAAATGAGGCTCGCCCGCCGCCCTCGGCCAGCAGGTCCAGCCTTTCGGGGTGCTCCGCCCAATGGTAGGGCACCTCCACCCCATTTCGCAGCAGGGCGATCTCAAAGAATTCGCGCGCCCAAAAAGTCGTATCACGATACGATACAGCCTGGCTGCTGCAGGTGCGGTACACCAGGCGCGGCCCGCCTGCCCCTACGGGCACCCGAAGCGGGTCGCGTTGCTTGCCGATGGTCAGGTAAGAGCCGGGCACGGAGAAGGGGATGGATTCAATCTGATAAAGGCTCACGAGAAAAATCCTTATTCAAAGGGCAATTTCACAGCTAAACGACGGCGGCTAAATGAAGCGGAATGTTAATGCCTTCAGATCTCCTGTAACGACGAGTGAAGACAATCCAGGGCAGATCATGGCACAACGGCAGGGCAGCCTGGTCGATCCGCCCCACGCCAGAAAAAGTTATGTCCATTTGGGTGAGTTGGACCGTATCACCGTCGAAGGGGATTTCCTGCACCGTCCACTTGTTGGCGGCGTACTTCTGGTTGAAGGAATCGACCACCGAGCGGAAAGCGACCTGGCGTTCAACGCGCGTGTCGGCGGTGGAGCAAAAGGTGGGGCACATGCAGCGCACCACCACTGGCTTGGAAACCTTGGTGGGGGCGGCAGTGGGGGTGACCATTTTCTCGACGACCGCAGCGGTTTCTTTGACAATGGAGGTCTCTTTAACGATCGAGGTCTCTTTGACGATTTGGGTTTCCTTGACGATCTGGGTTACCACCTGGGGAGCGCAGGCGCTCAGGGCGGTGGCGCCGCCGGCCAGACCGGCCAGGCGCATAAAATCACGTCAGCTTCTTGTTCATTCGTTTCCTCCAAGAGAAATGAATAGGGTGGGTGATAAGCGGGAAGGCCCCAGTTAATCGATTGGATTTTCGTGGATACACCGCCTGGCAAAAACTGCATAAAAAAAGAGGGGAATGGAATTAAACCTGGGGGAAAGGTTGGACCTGGTAAACGACATACTTCGAGGCCAGGACCGTTTCTTCGGGTGTTTCGGTTTCACCCTGAATGCGTGCGATGATCACTTCAACGGCTTTCTGACCAGCCTCATACTTGGCCGGGCGAACAGCGCCCACAATGCGGGGCAGGTGCGGTAGATGGGATTCTTCATCCAGGGTGATCACGCCTAATTCGGGCGAGGCCTTCAACTCATCCAGAAAGTTGCACACTTCAACATAAGGAGCGGTAATGATGGCATCAGGCACCGCGCTGTGCAGCAGGCCGGCCACTTCTTCACGGGATGGGTGTTGGGTGACATGCGGCGCGATGGAAACCAGGCCCGGGTCAAACGGTAGACCGTTGGCTTCCAGCGCGGCGCGATACCCCATCAGGCGCTCGGGCTCGCCGACCATGGAGAGCAGATTTAAGAAGAGCCCGACGCGCCGGTGACCCTGTTGGATAAAGAATTGTGTGGCCCAACGGGCATCTTCCGCATAGCTGTAGACCACCCGCTGCACCAGCGGCCCGCTGCGCTGCCGGCCCACCAGCACGGCTGGTGTCCCCGCATCATTCATGATGTTAATTCCTTCTGGATTAATGGTGCTGCCGGCGGCGATCAGCCCGTCGATCATGTGCTGCGCCGCCATGGATTGGTAAAATTCAGCGCTGCCCAGCTTTTCGTGGTCACTGAAGACCATCAGGTCATAGTGGTGCTCATTGGCGGCGATGCTGATGCCGGAGATGATATCGAGAAAATAAAGATCCGAAATGCCGGGGCGGGTCGACAGGCCGGCCAGGGCTACCCCAAGTACGTGGTTATGCTGCCGGCGCAGGCGGCGGGCAGAGGCATTGGGCTGATAACCCAGTTTTTTCATCACTGCCAGCACATGGGTGCGAGTCTCCTCTGTTACAGGACGCGGACCGTTGTTTAGCACATATGAAACTGTCGCCACAGATACGCCAGCATTTTTTGCGACATCTTTCATGGTAGGTGACGGCATTGATCCTCGCTATCGATCTTCCAAATCTGCTTTGTTCTGGGTTAAAAAAATAATTAACCGAAGCAACCGAGGGGGGGTTAGATATTCTATTGATAACCGCTAAGGGAATTTTTTATAATCGATTCGTCTAATCGATTATCTGAATGAATTATAGCGATTTTATATCCCCTTGTCAAGCATATTTCCCATAATTTTCGCGTACGATCTCTACCCAGACTGGAAGATGTGCCTCCAGCAGCGCCAGACCCATTATTTGTCTGAATTACCAACCATGGATTAGGGCTGAACCTCGGAATTCAAACCAGAGGTGGTCGCTTAAGGCTGCTTCCATTATCTTTGACGCCACTCCCATTATGTTCGACATACTCCCATTATTTTTGAGACCCTACAATCAAAAAAAATTTCCATTGAAATTTGGACAAGTTAAGTTATACTGGAAAGTATAATACGATCAAGTATAACTTTCCGGAGTATGAAATGGCATTTATCGGACGAACCACAGAACTGCAAACACTCGACCGGCTATGGCGATCCAACCGATCGGAATTCCTGATCCTCTACGGCCGCAGCCGGGTGGGTAAAACTGCCCTTCTCACCCACTGGATCCAACAACACCATCCCCGGGCGCTTTACTGGGTTGCCAACCCTGACTCTGCTTTGGCTCAGCTCCGCTCGTTCTCTCAGGCGGTATATTCCTTCTCCAGGCCAAATTTCGATGTTCCTGAGCAATTTACCTATGCCTCCTGGGAGCAGGCCTGGGAAGAAATTGCCCGGCTGGCCGAGCAGGAACGGATTGCCATCTGCATGGATGAATTTACCTATCTTTTGGAGACTACCCCGGCCATTGCGGGCAAACTGCAGAACTTCTGGGATCACCGGCTGAAAGACAGTAATGTCTTTTTCTGCCTTTCCGGTTCTCATATGGGGATGATGATGCGCCAGGTGCTCTCTTACCAGGCCCCCTTATATGGGCGCGCTTCAGCGCGGTTGCACCTTCTCCCGCTGCCATTTGGCCTCACCCATCCGTTCTTTCCCCGCTACTCCGCTGTAGACCGGGTCGCAATATATACCATGTTTGGTGGTATCCCGGCATATTGGGAAAGACTGGATCCGGACCGGTCGATTTCCTATAACATCAAAAACCAGCTCCTCACCCCCAACAACTTGATGCAGGCAGAACCGCGTCTGCTGCTGCAAGACTTTATCTCCGAGCCGCACAATTACCTGGCGGTGCTCACGGCCATGGCCAATGGCGCGCGCACACCGAAAGATATTTCCGCCTCTACCGGTCTTCCCGGCGTTCAGGTGCCCAAATATCTCAGCGTGTTGAGTGAAGCCGGGTTCGTCGAACGGCGCATATCGGTGACGGCCGATCTCAGCACCCGGTCAGGCAGGCATCACATCACCGATCCCTACCTGCGCTACTATTTTCGCTTTCTGGCCCCCCGCCAAAACCAGCTGGCCCTTGGCATCCAGGATCAGGCTTTGGCCGAGATTACCCGCCATATGATCGACTTCATTGGCATACACACCTGGGAAGAATTATGCCGGGAATGGCTGCTGCGTGCCTCCGCAAAAAAACAGCTTCCTTTTCTCCCGGATACGGTAGGCAGCGCCTGGAATTCCGGCGCCCAAATTGACGTGGCCGGGATCAATACCATGGAAAAAACAATCATCCTGGGAGAATGCAAGTGGACGATGACCTCGGTCGATCAGGATGTGCTGGTAAAACTGGTCGAGGAGAAAACCCAAAAAATTGTCCCTCCAGCTGGGAACTGGCGGGTCTTCTTCCTGGGGCTCTCGCGCAGCGGCTGGAGCAGCGAGGCACTGCAGTACCAGAAAGAGTTCCAAAAACAGCAAGCCCGAGGCGAGAATTGGAGCGCGGTTGGCATGCGGCTGGTCGATCTAAACCAGTTGGATCAAGATCTCGAGCGCTGGTCGGAATCGGGGAAATCCCAACTTGAAGATATCGCCTTCTAACGCAAAGGCTTGGAGGAGAAATCTTCAAAAGTTCCCCAGAGAATTTACCGCTTCTTCCAAATCCGCTATCCACCCCTCGGTACGTTCTTCAAGCATTGCAACCGCACTGGCGCTCAATCTAAAACCCATGACTTCGTTCAAGAATTGAGTTGATTTAGAGACTGTGAAGCGAAGATCGCTAGTTCGGAGCTCTACCACCTGGCCGCGTGCTCGCAATTTGGCTAGAGGAAGGGGTGGATCAGAACGAGCGGCGATCACAAGATGGAGTGTTTTGGGTCCATGCTCAAGCAAGAAAGCCACTGCTGTGTGGACAGCCTGGCTACTAATAAACTGGTAATCGTCCAACACCAGGGCAATTTCTCCGCCGGCAGCATCCAGATCATTGATGAGGCTAGTCAGGACAACTTCGAATGGTACCTCTTGCGACGCAGAGAGCAGTTGAATGGCTTCCCTCCTGACCATTCCATCGGCGTTTATCAAAGCTTCAACCAAATAATTCAAGAAGCGTCCCGCTTGATTATCGCCGCTATCCAAAGATAGCCAAGCCACAAGCATTTCACAGTCAGCAAAACCAGCTGGAGCGGTAATCAAGGTAAGCGGGCCACGCAGCCCCTCTGCGAACCGTAACTTGAGACGCGGCCGAGCGACTAGCTCTGTCCGGGTAAAGGGAAGGCGAAGTTTCGTCCTGATAAGTGGGTCAGTATTTTGCATTTCCTTATCATTTTCCATGTATATCAAGATATTACACATTCAATTTAACAACTACATTCCATAATTAATTATAGCCTCTCATAAGCCAATACATTTACCAAAATTGAATGGATGAAATAGTGAATATTCGGTGAAGTGATCTTGTAATGGAGCGAAGAAAACGGCCGCATTTTCACGCTGCTTATTATGCACCTGGACTCATACAATCTATCATTAATCGCTATATTTGACTCTTGTGGTCATATATGTTAAAGTGACACACACGATGAGAAATATAACCAATGAGATGCGTGTATAAAGAAACCAAGAATTAATTTAAAGGTGATTTATGGAAAAAGCTATTCAGAATAGTGCAAATCCTCCTTCCGCCCTTTTTATCCTTGCGGGTGAGGACAGATTTAGAGAATCCCGAAGTCTAGGTATCAGTACTATTGCTTTTAAAGTGACAACCCAAGATAGCAATGGCCTCTTCATCCTTGAAAACACCTTCCGAGAGAAGGGTGGTCCGGCACGACATCTTCATTACAATCAGGATGAGTGGTTTTACGTGGCTGAAGGGGAGTTTATATTCGAGGTCGGTGAAGAAAAATTCAGGCTCAAACCCGGTGATTCTTTGTTGGCTCCGCGCAGAGTGCCTCATGTTTGGGCTTATACAGGTGGCGCAGGCGGAAGAATCCTGATCGCGTTTATGCCTGCCGGTAAAATGGAGGCCTTCTTCCATGAAGTAACGAAAGCCAACGCAATGCCGCCGCAGGATCCAGAATTGTGGCGGGCCCACGAAATGGAATTGCTTGGACCACCATTATCGGTTGAATAAAAGCAGCCTCGAACACTATTTTTCGCCCTTTGATCGTAGAGAAGTTGGGGCGAGAGAAAAAAGTATCAGGATGGAGTTCACTTATCTCTCCACCTCCCGTAAAAACGGCCAGCCGATACTCGTTATTCTTCACCTGGCACTTTCTGGCAAGCCTTATTTCTTTGCTTCATCTCATTTCGTGTCTGTGTTGATACAAATGTTTGTACATTGATGCCTGTCAATAATTCCATCTTTTTATTAGAGCTATTGCAAGTAAACAAAAAGAGGCTTTGCGGAAACGATCTATAGGGCATTTACCTGATCATTGATTTCTGCCAGACGCGCTGCTAACTTTAGCTGCGCCGAAAACTCCTGGTTTGTTGGTAACCGTCGCGGTGTCATGTCATCGGTGTAAGTGAGTTTCTTCTGCCGTGCCTCGTATGTGACTGTGACATAGTCTTGCGTCGGTGAGCTCACGGCAGCTACCTCAGTCAACACGCCTGAACGCTCCAGGTGTTCACCCAGAGCCTGGTCTGGCACCTCGATGATTAACTGTTTTGGACCCTGGCCGAAGATCCCTGATAGGTGGTATTTAATGCGCCAATCCTTTCCACCTGGCAAATTTAATATTTCAATATGGAAAGCATTGATCGTGGTGGCACCTTCGCCCGATCCGACGCTCTGACCGGGCGAGAAGGAAACCCTGACATCACGCCCCTGATACTTGCCCAATATGCAGGGTTGGTGCCTGTCAACGGTGCCGCCAATGGCGGATGCAAGTGGCGCAAGGAGATGGGCACCCCATGCATCTCCGATCGTGCTAATCATCCGTGCGACAAAGTAAATGACGGGAATCATGACGACGAGAAGGATTGCGCCAAGAATTAAATCCGAAGTCTCCTGACTCATGGTTTATCTTCGCTCCTGTTCTAACAATTCACTTGATCTTTTAAGCACTTCGTTCAATACTGCGATCCTCCAGGTTTGGCCTATTATCCCCCGTAGATGGCCGAAAAAGAGGCCTGGCCTAGTTCTATTGGGTCAGCAACCCCTTACGCCAACAATAGGTAGGTGCTTGGATTAGTTCGTATACACCTATCGCCTGATGCCTGGCAGGTAGATATAATGCAGCGGGTGGTATTCGAAAGCGCCAATATCGCAAAATATTCCCGTCCCACGCGGAGCACCGCGCTGGTCGGCCGTCAGGGCTGCGCCATTCTCATCGACACAACCTTGCGCAAACGTGCTGTCAATCGCCGTGCTTCCCGCCAGCAGCGCATGCGTCTGGGTCGAGCCGCCATTGTTCTGCAAGGGGCCAAACGAATCCAGCGCGATGATGCTCTGGCTACCTCCATTGCCGGTGAAAGTGCAGCCCAAGAGTTCACCCAGCAGGTTCCAGCCGTAGCTTTCCAGATTGCCGTGGCAGTCATCATAGACCGGTTGGTTAAAGACTGTGTTGCGCGCAATCAGTGAATTAACCACGACGAAACGCTTACCGGTGAGGACGTTCACACCGCCGCCAATACCACCAGGTACCAGGTTCCCGTCGTGGTCTGCGTCGTTATCGATGATTGAAGTGTTGTACAGAAAGGTAGTACCCTCATTATCGATGCCACCACCGTCAGTATCGGCATAGTTCTGGCTGAGCGTGCTGTTGACGATGATCAATAAATGCGGCAAGGCAGCGCTGCTGACCTCGATCCCGCCCCCGTAAGTGGCGCCATTACTGGAGAGGGTGCTATCCCGAATCGTGGTTGCATTGCGCACATAAATACCACCACCCGAGTACGCCTTATTGGATCGAATGGTGCTGCGCGTAATGGTCAGGGGACCGTCGTTTAGGATGCCACCTCCAGAGGCGCCAGTCTGGTTGCGCTCAATCACGCAATCGGTGATCGACAGGATCCCACTGTTGTAAATCCCACCGCCAGACAAGTTCGGGCGATTTCCGTTCCGAATGGTGACCCCGCTGATATTGGCTGCCCGATTGATAGCAACCGTAAGGATGCGGTCGGTCCCTTTGCCATCGATGATGGTGGTGGCTGCGCCCGCGCCAATAATATTGATGATAGGATTGCCACCCGTCGGAGAAGTTAAGTTGAGATCACCGCTTTCCTCGCCGTCGGCGCCAATAGGAAGTTGGGTTAAATCGTAGAGACCGGAAGGCAGATTGATCGTCACGTCTACATTCGGAATCTTGTTGGCATGCATGATCGCAGCACGTAATGAGCAGCTGCCCACCGGGCAGACTGCGTTGTTGAGATCGGTGCCGACCAGGTCGAGTGTCGTGTCGACCGTAAAGGTGACGGCCGACGCTGCGGCGAGCGCGTGTGAAGCTGTCGGCATGGACAGCGCCAAAAATGTAACAACAAGTACACCTAAGGATATAAACCGCTTTACAATAGCCACATTCGCTTTTAGGAACATCAAAAATCTCCTGGACCGCGTAATTATGTTGTCAATATGGTTTCTGCATAACACCCGGAGAGGATTGTGGCTTTTCAGCTTGTTTATGCGCCAAGCGCGGTGGAACTTGATTGTATCGTATTTCCTTTGATAAGTAAATTATTTTGGTATACATTATCATATTAATCCATTGGTAGGATTTTTACCTTATTGCGATTTTGCATCCAAAGCATCCGGAATTGGGTGTAACGGGCAGCCAATCTTCGACATATAATGAAATTGTAGATATTTTTACTCGGAGATATAGACAATGTCCACCCGCTTCTCTCGGCCTCTCCTGGATCTTACACGCGCAGTGTTTGCGTGCGTGTTCATCCTTGCCCTTCTCTGCCTGCAGCCCGCACCAGTGCGCGCAGCCGGCGTGGTCGGCGACGGCACCCCCGCCAGCTGCACCTCCGCCGCGCTTGTCAGTGCCATTGCCGTCGGCAGCGGGACGATCATGTTTGCCTGTGGCGCGGCGCCGGTCTCGATTGTGATCACCCAGCCCGGCGGGCTGGTGATCCTCAACGGTGTCCAGATCATCATCGACGGCGGTTCCAAGGTCGAGTTGAGCGGCGGTCTGGCCTGGCGCGTCTTCCTTGTCAACGGCGGCACAGTCCGCGCCCATACCAACAATATCCACACTAAACTCAATGTGACTAATCGCCGGGCAGCCGTCAAACAGGCCGTAGAGCTGTATTTGATCTAGCCACAGCGATACCCGGGCTGCCAACCCCATAACCCTACCAGCAACCAGCCTTTCATGGGCTGACCTGGCAGGGCTTTTGTTTGCCTGGCATTCTCCCTACCTATCCACACATCTACCCTCAATAAATCCACACATGTGTGGATGACATCTCCACACATTAATTTGTATATTGAGGTCGAAGAAAAAAACGAACCAGGCCAGCCATTGCAAAAGGAGAGGTACGATGGCTGCTAACGAATAAATCAATTCAACCCATCAGACGACAGGAATGGAAGGAGACAAACGAATGAATACCCATACAAAGACCGCGATCAAGGAGAACAAAATCAAGATAACTGCATCTACTCTCATCCGTTTGGCAGGATTATCCGCTATGGGGCAGGGATCATATATTTGATCGTTCAGCTGATCCATCCAGCTGACGATTTGTCGTCAGTCAGCACCGCCCAATGGGCATTCGTCCACTACTTGAGCATCGCCATGGATTTGCTGGCACTGCTCGGCGTTACGGGGCTCTACGCCAGGCAGGTGAAAAAAGCCGGTTGGCTTGGTCTGGCCGGCTATCTCCTGTTTAGCCTCTTCTGGGCAATCTCAGTGGCCTTTCATTTCACCGAAGCCGTAATCGAACCGGCGTTGGTGGCCGTGGCGCCGAAGTTTGTGGAGGGCGCTGTGGCGATGGTCAGTGGGGGCTCAAGCGAGGTTAGCCTCGGCTCCCTGCCTGTGGCGCCATTCTTTATCATGCAGCCGGCATTTGGGCTCGGATTTGCCGCATCCAAGACGAAAAATCCTGCCCAGGCAAGGCTGCGTAGTTTGATGAATCATACAGCGTTTGGCCTGGGTCTTTACCTTTTCGCAATGTTGGTCAACTGGCTGCTGCGATTTGCCGCCTGACTTGGCATTCGAAAAGGCTGCATTTTTGGTGCCTGAGTGTTCCGGATTCCGGCCTTATCAATTCCAACAGAAGGCAACCTGTCGCACACACAAATTCATCTTTGAAGCGCAATCTCGGTTTTTGAGGAGAAATTATTATGAATGTAGTCTGATGTCCAAAAAAATAACTTTAAAAATGGACTGACGACCGCTCACCCTTTAACAGCCGCTTCAAAATGCACGCTTTGGTAACTCGCGCCATGTTTCCCAAAGCTATTTCTTCATTCGTTTTTTTGATATCTTTGCTCTATTATTGAAATCAAGGGAAAGGCTTATCCAGTAGTCAAAGTTGTTTTTTAACTTTAAATTGGAGACCCCCCTGGGGGAAAATTAACTTTAGAAATGTACCCACCTGGACATTACAATCTCCGGTATTACAGAACCGGAGGCAAGGAGATGAAAAAGGTGGACGACTACGAACAGGTACGAAAAGCGTATCACATTGAGGGACTCAGCATCCGCGAGATTAGCCGCCGGTACAAACACAGTCGCAGATTAATCCGCAAGACGCTGGAACATCCCATACCAGAAGAATATCATCTTGGGCAAGCGAAAAAGGCGAAAGTCCTGGGAGAATATCGGCAGCGCATCCTCGATCTGCTGGAGGAAAGCAAAAAGCTGCCGCGTAAACAACGATATACTGCTCACAAGATCTACGAGATTCTGGAGAAGGAAGGATATAGCGGATGCGAAGGGAATATTCACAACTTCATCTGCCGGACACGGAAGCAGTTAGAAGCAGGCAAAGCCTACCTGCCGCTGGAGTTTGATGCTGGAAAGGATGCCCAGGTCGATTGGGGGGAAGCCACGGTCATACTAGCCGGGGAGGAAGCGAAAGTACAGTTTTTTGTGATGCGGCTGAACTATTCGCGGGTGCGGTATGTGAAAGCCTATCCGTTTCAGAAACAAGAAGCCTTCTGGGATGGGCATGAAGCCGGGTTTCACTTTTTGGGAGGTGTTCCCCAGCGGATTACCTACGCCCCGTCTCAATGTCTTTAAATGTTCGACCATCGAAGAGATCGGGCGTGTGCACGATATGCCCAGCCTGGCGCAGCTCATCGGCAAACGCAACAACGCCAGGGGTTAGTCCTTGTGCGTGATGGAACAATACTACCTCTACCATTTTCAAATCTCCTTGTATCAAATATGTATGTCAGGATGTTCCGGATACAACAATTTGTGCGTAACGGTTTGGGTTACTGGCGGCAGCAAAGGCGTGGAACCAATTCGGTATCCTAGAAAACCCGAGGACGGAAAAAGAGCGAAAATGCCACAAAATTCTCGCAGTTCTGCGTATGTTGTGCTGAGCCCCATATTGCCTTCGAGATAATCTATTTTGCTATCTCCCAGATGTAGCCAGCAGGATCCATAAAACTGGCCGTACGGATACCCCAAGGTCGATCCATTGGACCGTTCAACAGTTTCACCCCACGTCTGACCAACTCGGCGCACATTTCATCCACATCGTCAACACTGATTGTGAAAACAAAGCGGGTCCCAGCCTCGCGATTTGCCGCTTGGGCAGGAGCAATGAGTTCATCGGCTTGTGCGATCTTCAATAAGTTGATAAGGGTGCCGCCAAACTTAAAAACTGCTGAGGTGGGGTCTTCAAATTCTATTGGCAGGCCAAAGACCCTTTTGTAAAACTCTTTGGTAACCGCAAGGTCCTCGGTAAACAACGTTATTGCGAATATTCCCTTGGGCCAGGCCTCAGCATTTGCAGATGTTTCCAAATCATCACTCATAGTTTGTCTCCCAACATGGATTTTGGGGTTATTTATAGATACACACCGCCTACAGTTGTGGATTGATTATAAAACATATATTCTATATCGTCAATTGCTACATTATCGGCTCACCGGCGCATGGATAGCCTGACGGCAGGCATTACCGGCGCACGGGCGCTTTTTCGTTAACTGGCCAAACAGCCAGCTTGCGAAGGGATATTAATCCTGACGTAGGCTGCTGTTTTTGTTTTGAGAAGATCGATGGATTTTTGAAAGGAGGAACGGAAACAATGTTTACTGCAATTTCTATCTCTATGAAAACTCACTCCGAGGTTTTGGACAACTGGTCTCGGACCGACGCCAATGCGTCGCCAGGTGTGCCAATCCGCAAACCGCTGCGACGAGAGACTTCAGGATCATCAATGAAGTGTTTCGTGTTCAACGTGGCCAGAAAGTCCACCTGGGCGCGCACCGCGGCGACCAGGATGGGTACATCGGCTGGATGGCTGATCCAATCCTGGTGCTCGGGGACTTCCTTAATTTGTGGGTTACGCACAATCCGGACATTGGAATGCAGGATCAATTCACGCGCATACTGTAGGGCTTTTGGAACCTTTCGGGCGATGTTGCGCTCCACTTCAGTGATGACCTGTTCCGAGACTGTGATCAGGATCTTCTCATCTTCAGCAAGAAGTAAAAGCGCACGCGCAGCCCCTTGGGCAGAGATGATCCCGGCGATCAAAGCGCTGCTGTCAAAGAAAATATCACTCTTTGCCATGCTGGGATGTCCCGGCGGCATAGTGTTCCTGATAATACCGCTCGCGCTCATCGTCCAGGGTATTCAACAGGTCATCGAGGGAAACACCTTCCTCTTCAAGAATCCCAGCAACCCGATCACCCAGGCGGTTGACTTGCGAGATGCGTGGGGTAATCAGGAAAGATCCATCTCCCATATCGATCAAGGTGTAAATATCGCCATCATCTACTCCATACTTGTTGCGGAGATCCATCGGGATGGTGAAATTGCCTTTTTTACGTACTTGAATGGTATTGGCCGACATTTCAGTTTTTCTCCTTTTCGGAATTTCCGAATTTCATCCCTATTATATCCCTTTTGAGGAGGTGAATCAATGGGAACTTCTCTATCCAGATTGTTGGCTAATTTTTTTTCGCGCTGATGTCAGCCCTGACCGCTCGCAGTATTTCCAGGATCTTCGGATCTTCGGATCTGACTACCCCATTCTATTGCGCCAACCGCGATGGGGTCCGTCTTCACTTTCTAGGTAGGGATGAATGGCCCTTGCGGGCCACCCCTACCTCGACATAATGGAGCTACCCAATATCCGGTTTTATCCGCCGCATTTGCAAAGAATATACTAACATTATACAATATGGATAATTGAATAGACAAAGCTTCTGTGATCTTCTATACTTGACATTGTACTGAAACATTATACATAAATTTAGAGATCACAGGAGTAGAAGAAATGAAACTGCACTTCAAGTTCGCCAGCTTTCTGGTGATGTTCTCGATCCTCTTGAGCGCTTGCGCTCCCGCGGCCACCCCACCCCCGACCGCCGTTCCAACCATGGCGCCGACTGCCACCATGCCCCCCACGAAGGTTCCACCCACAGCCACTCCTAAACCCACCACGATTGTGGATATCGCCGTGGCGGATGGCAATTTCAAGACCCTGGCCGCCGCCCTCACCGCCGCCGGCCTCGATAAGACCCTGGCCGGTGCCGGCCCCTTCACCGTCTTCGCCCCCACCGATGCCGCTTTCGCCAAACTTCCCGCCGGCACCGTCGAAGGCCTGCTGAAACCCGAGAACAAAGACAAGCTGGTTCAGATTCTCACCTACCATGTCGTCGCCGGTAAAGTTACCGCCGCGGATGTCTCCAAGCTGACCTCGGCCGACACCGTCGCCAGGCTGCCCGTCTCAATTAAAGTGGACATGGGCAAGGTCATGATCAATGAAGCTACCGTCACCAAAGCCGATATCATGGCTTCCAATGGCGTGATCCACGTGATCGACAGCGTGATCCTGCCTCCCAAGGACATCATCGACACCGCCGTGGCCGACGGGCGCTTCAAGACCCTGGCCACCGCCCTGACCACAGCCGGTTTGATCGATACCCTCAAGGGTAAGGGCCCCTTCACCGTCTTCGCCCCCACCGATGAGGCCTTCGCCAAGCTGCCCGCCGGAACAGTCGAAGCTTTGCTCAAGGATAAGGCCAAGCTGACCGCGATCCTGACCTACCATGTGGTGTCGGGCCGGGTGATGGCCGCGGATGTGGTGAAGCTGACCACCGCCAACACGGTCAACGGCAAGCCGGTTACCATCAAGGTCGATGGCGGCAAGGTCTATATCAACGATGCCCAGGTGATCATCACCGATATCCTCACTTCCAACGGTGTGATCCACGTCATCGACAAAGTGATCCTGCCCCCACAGTAAAGTTTCTGCTTATGGGTACCAGGCCATCCGCTCCGGCGGGTGGCCTGCTTTTTCGCCAGGCGCTGCCAGAGAAATATCGTACCCCTTTTTTCTATACGATTTGAAAAGATCGATACAATCAATATTAATTCAAAACTAAGCTTTACCCAGATTCTCTTCGAAAGGAAAAGACCCTATGCCAACCAAGAGTACAGCAATAGCCAGTTCAAAAAGCGCAATGGAACGCAAGTTCACAGGATTGCGGCGCTTCAATGCGATCATGGGATTTTTGCATCTGATCCAGGGCATCTTCATGATCGTGGTCAGCAGGGCAACCACCTATCCCATTTTCACCAATTATCTCAGTTTTGATATCGCCACCCGCTCGCTGAAACCAAACACCCAACTTTTCTATGAACTTCCCTTTGGTCCGGCCGTGGCCTGCTTCCTGCTCATATCAGCTGTAGCGCACTTCTACCTGTCGACGATTGGTTATGGGCGCTATGTGGAAAACCTGAAGAAAGGCATGAACCCGGTTCGTTTTTATGAATATGCCTTGAGCTCTTCACTGATGATCGTGCTGATTGGCATGTTGATTGGGCTTTGGGATTTGGGTGCGCTCATCCTGATCTTCACGCTCAATGCGACGATGAATCTGTTTGGCATTATGATGGAAATGCATAACCAGTACACCCAAAAAGTAAATTGGACCGCCTTCATTTACGGCTCGGTGGCAGGTTTCGTGCCGTGGGTGGTGATCGCGCTGTACTTCGTGGGTGCGGTAAACTCCGGAGATGCCAAGCCGCCGGCGTTTGTCTACGCCATCGTCCCGACGCTGTTTGTCTTCTTCAATATTTTCGCGATCAACATGGTGTTGCAGTACAAAAAGGTGGGTCCCTGGAAGGATTACCTTTACGGGGAGCGCGTCTATATTATCCTGAGTCTTTTAGCAAAAAGCGTTCTGTGCTGGCTGATTTGGACCGGTACGTTGGCCCCGGTCTAAGCCGAAACATCTGGTTTTTACGTCCAGTTTTCTGGTGTGATTTGATGAGTGCCGCTAGATCAACATCCCCGTTACTCCCGCGCAGATCACACCAGAAATTTTTTTGTTTTCATCATCTCAGGTATGCAAGAGAAGGTTTTGGTTGAGCGCTAAACACGGTATGCAGCAGGTCGTGTTTAGCGAGAGGAGGGCGATGTGGAGCATTTCAAAGATCTGCGAATCCAATTGACGGGTGACTTGCGAATCCATCGCCTCTTGAATGGCATGTGGCAGGTCTCGGGTGCCCACGGCCCGATTGACCGCCGCAAAGCGATTCAAACGATGCTCGCGTATCATGACGCAGGTTTCACGACCTGGGATCTGGCTGACCATTATGGACCAGCGGAAGATTTCATTGGTGAGTTCAGGCGCCAGCTCAAAGCGGCGCGAGGACCTCTTGCATTGGCTGACGTTCAAGCGTTTACCAAGTGGGTGCCGCAGCCGGTGCGCATGACCCAGCGCATCGTCGATGAAGCGATTGGCGTATCGCTGCGCCGGATGGATGTCGAAGCACTCGATCTGCTGCAGTTCCATTGGTGGGATTATGCCAACGATCAATACCTGGCGGCTCTCGAGTTCATGGCTCAATTGCAGCCGGTGGGCAAAATCAAGCACCTGGGCTTGACCAACTTTGATACGCAGCACTTGCAGTTCATCCTCGACCACGGGATAAAGATTGTCTCCAATCAGGTGCAGTATTCACTGATAGACCGCCGTCCTGAAGTGCGTATGGCGACCCTCTGTCAGGAGCGCCAGGTCTGGCTGCTGACCTACGGCACATTGTGCGGCGGCTTCCTGTCGGACAGGTATCTGGGCCAGCCCGAACCAGGCCGGTGGGCGCTGGAAACGGCCAGCCTGAAAAAGTACAAGCAGATGATTGATGCCTGGGGTGGATGGGGGCTGTTTCAAGACCTACTTAAGATACTCAAGGGTATCGCTGATAGGCACACCGTGTCTATCGCCAACGTAGCCACGCGTTACATCCTGGACAAACCCAAAGTGGCTGGAGTCATCGTTGGCGTACGGCTGGGGCTTAGCGACCATCGCGGGGACAATGCTGACGTGGCGGATATTCAATTGGATACACAAGACCTGGAGCAAATCGAGGCCATTCTGGTCAGATCAAACGATCTATATCGCATTATCGGCGATTGTGGCGATGAATACCGGCAAAGGTGATTAAATGTGGTATTTAAAATGGGTCGAATCCAACCGAGTACCAGACTGGTTGATTCGCATGGGTATCCGCGCCAACCTTGAAATTGGGATGAGACGAAGGGCACAGGCCAGCCTGGATGAGCGAGAGGCCGAGCGTTTGGCGCTATTAGCCAGGCTCGGGCAAAGCCCGATAGCCATAGATGTTGATCAGGCGAATCAGCAGCACTACGAAGTACCCTCCGGGTTCTTTCAGCTTGTGCTCGGCTCACGCTTGAAGTACAGTTGCTGTTATTGGCCGCCAGGTGTCAACTCGCTCGACCAGGCCGAAGATGCCATGTTTCAGTTGACCTGCGAGCGCGCCCAACTGGAAGATGGCATGGACATTCTCGACCTGGGTTGCGGGTGGGGATCGTTTTCTCTTTGGGTGGCCCAGCACTATCCCAACAGCCATGTGGTGGCGGTCTCTAACTCGCGCTCTCAAAAAGAGTATATTGACGAATGCTGCCGCAGCCAGAATATCCAGACGATAAAAACCATCACGGCTGATGTGAATCATCTACACCTTGACCAGCAATTTGATCGCATCGTATCCATCGAGATGTTCGAGCATATGAAGAATTATGAGCGGTTGATGTCCAATCTGGCCGCTTGCCTCAAACCGGACGGTAAGTTGTTTGTGCATATTTTTAGCCACCGCGAGTTTGCCTACGAGTTCAATGCAAACGATCCTGACGACTGGATGGCGCAAACCTTCTTTACCGGCGGTCTGATGCCATCTGATGACTTATTATTGCACTTTCAGCGCGACCTGGTCTTGAGCGCTCACTGGCGGGTCAGTGGCCTGCATTATTCCCGAACGCTGCGGGCATGGCTGGAAAAGCTCGACCAACATAAAGCTGAAGTGTGCAAGGTCCTTGCCGATATATACGGCACGGACAAGGCGACACTGTGGCTGGTCAACTGGCGCTTGTTTTTCATAGCCTGTGAAGAAACCTGGAAACTGCGCCATGGAAACGAATATCTGGTGTCGCACTATTTATTCGACAAACGCTAAAAAATTGCTGTAAGGAACGAAAAGGATTATCGGAGCAGCAGTAAACTCAACGCCATCACTCCCATCCCCGCGATCAGCCCCAGCAGCACCTGGTGGCTTTTGCCATATTCGCGCGCAGTGGGCAGCAGTTCATCTAACGAAATATATACCATTACACCGGCCACCCCGGCAAAAACGATCCCCATCAGCACATCGCCGCGATAACTGGCCAGCAGCAGCCAGCCCAGCAGTGCCCCGCCCACTTCGGATAGCCCCGAAGCCAGCGAGAAAAAAAATGCCTTCTTGCGGTTGCCGGTCGCAAAGTAAATCGGCACTGAAACGCTCATTCCTTCGGGGATGTTGTGGATTGCAATCGCCACCGCAATTGCGACTCCCAGCTTGGGGTCTTGGACTGCCGCCAGGAAGGTCGCCAGACCCTCCGGAAAATTGTGAATGGCGATTGCCAGAGCGGTGAAAAGCCCCATTCGGACCAATCGCTGCGGGTCGCCGGGCATCTGATCGGGTCGGTAAGCGCCAACTGCGCCAGGACCGGTCTGCGGTTCGCCCTGGACACTTTGCGGCCCGTTTGGCAGAAATTCCGATGGCAAGATGGTCGCCACCTTGTTTTCGCGCAGCACCTCAAATTCCTCCCTCGAACGGGTTTCATGTGGGTTTTCCGCGCCAGGAACCAGCCAGTCGATCAGCCCCATCAACAGCATCCCGCCGAAGAAACCTCCCGTGGTGATCGATGCGCCCTCACGCGCACCATAAACCGTGGTTAGCGCATCCTCCGCCTTGCGCAAAATCTCGACAAAGGACACATACACCATCACACCTGCGGAAAAACCCAAAGCAGTGGCGAGGAAACGGTAGTTGGTGCGGCGGGCGAAAAAAGCGATCGCGCTGCCAATGCCGGTGGATAGCCCGGCAAGAAGAGTGACGAGAAAACCAAATGCAATCGGGTTCATAGGTGTTGGTTTAATCTGCTCATTGAGATTTAGTATAAGAGATTAATAGTAGCTTCCTCAAGCAGATTGTACTTCTCTTAATAAATAGGCAGCAAGTTTATGCGACTGTTAGCTGATGAACCACTAAAAACCTTTCTTCTGACCTTTCCAGGGGGGCTGCTGGTGCGACAAGAATTCTTCCACGCTCGGCCCACCCAGTTTCGTCAATCGCCAGATGCCGTAAAGATAGCTGATGACCAAAACAACAATGGTAACCGGCCAGCCCAATAAGACGTTGGTCCACCCCAGTAAACTGACATCCCCCTGTTGGTAAAGGGTATATTGAGCCATCAGCCGTGCGGCTATGAATGCGGCCCACATCCAGGTGACTTCATTGTAAGCCGGACGGATATTGGGCAGCCAGTACCATTCTTTCGGCCAGGCGCGGGTCAGGTGGCTGCTCCAGGCTGCCAGGGGTTTTCTGGCCCAGATGGAGAGCAGTGCAGCTGCTAATGATGTGCCGCTGGAAAGCAGAGCAGGCAGAAAGAAACTGGCTGCATTTTGGGTGTACCAGGCCAAACCCGCCGCAAGCAAAGTCAAAACCAGACCGCTTAAGGCATACAACCAGGATTGCTTTCGAATCAGGCGCAGCACGGTAAGAATCGCGGCCAATATCAAGGCTGAGAGCGTCGCAGGAAGCAGCCCGGCCAGCAGGTTAACCAAAGCATACAGCAACGGTGGAATGATTGTATCCGCGGTGTTGGTTCGTCCGGAAAAAACAATGCGGAATTCTTCCCATAGTTCGTTAATTTTATTGATCATCGCAGATGCTTTTTTCCATAATTCAGTTAACGGTCTCAGAATAATCAAACCATTTTGCCAAAAACGATCCGCTCAGATGCTCATTAACGGATGTCAAAGTGCCAGATTTTCAGTGACTTTTTCAACAGCGTGATGCCTGAAACGCACACAAGGAACAAAAGACCCCATTATTCCAAGGACTTGATGAATGCAAATCCCACTGCACCTGGACCAATATGCGCACCGATGACAGGGGTAATATCTGCGGTCAAGATCTTCCCCTGGGGGAGCAGATGCGCCGTCAGGGTACGAAGTTCGGCCAGTCGTTCGAGCGAAGCATTGGTGTGCACAATGGCGATGCGCTCCAGCGAGCCGGCCTCCGCCAGCATTTCCACCAAACGCATTAAAGCGCGATCGCGTGTCCGCACTCGCTCTGTACCCGGCTTGCCATTATGCATGGTTAATATCGGTTTGATCTGTAACAGCGAGGCAAAGCCGGCCAGGTATTTGTTCATTCGTCCACTGCGCTTTAAAAATTCCAACGTGTCTAACACTGCAAAAACGTAGCTGCGTTTGATCTGCATGTTGAGAACTGCGAGGATTTCAGCAAGCGAGCCGCCCTCTGCCGCCAATTTTGCGGCCGTCTCAACCAAAAAACCAGTTCCCAGGCTTAACTGCTGCGCATCCAATACAGTGACGGGTACTGAAGTGGTTTCTTGCGCCGCACTGCGCGCCACGTCCACAACTGCACTCAAAGCAACTGAGATGTGAATAGAAAGAACCTCTGTGGCGCCTTCGTCGGCAAGAGCATCATATATGGCACGAAATTTTTGCGGCGATGGCACAGCCGTTGTGGGATGGACTGGAAAGGTGGGCAGTTTCTTGTAGAATTCTTCGCGCGTAATATCAATTCCATCGAGATAACCCTGCTTACCTACATTGATGTAGAGCGGCACGACCCGAATCTCATATCGGTCAATGATCTCGCCGGGTAAATCACAAGTACTGTCGGTAACAATGCGAACGGGCATGACACATCCTCCTAAACGATGAACATCAAGCCAAAATTAAGAAACCAAGGTAGTGGATTTTCTCGTAAACTAACTAAACTCAAATCTCAAGCAATCCAACAGGAATTGGATAGGATCAGAAATCTGTCCGGTGGTAACCAGCCTGTTGTTAAGAAGGTCGGCATTTTTCATAATTATAACCAAATAATTCGCATCGACACAGGGTCGTCAGCTTAGTTTCGCTCGCCACGAGCCAATAATTTGTCCTGGCTGCCAGCCTGACGTAGCGCCGACTGGATCATCAGAAATTCGCCGATGTTGTCAGACGTCAGCAAGCCAACCAATTGGCCGCGAGAGATCACCGGCATGGTGTGGCAGTTACAGGCCTGCAGTCGGGCAAAGGCGGGTTCGAGCATTTCGTTGGCATCTACCGTCTGAATATCGCTGCGCATGATGCTTTCCACAAGAGTCTCCTGTCCCTGACCAGCCAGCACAGCCAGCATATCGCCGCGAGTCAACACACCCACTACTTTTTCGTTTTCTACCACCGGAAAATCGGTCTGATAGCCGCTGAGGGTTAATTCTACGGCACGTCCCAGCGTGTCTCGCGGAGATATCGATTGAAAATCAGTGAGCATAGCCCGCGTAACGGGGATGCCACCGAGGGCAGTTTTCATTTGCACCATGGAGGCTTCTTGCCCCGCGCCGATCCAAACAAAGAAGGCGATAAACACCAGGAAGGGGTTAGAGAAAAGGCCAACGAGGCCTAAAACCAGGGCCAGGCCCTGTCCGATGGTGGCAGCAATCTGCGTGGCGCGGGTGTATTCAAGGCGCAGCGCAAGCAGCGCGCGCAATACACGCCCACCATCCATGGGGAAAGCCGGGATCAGATTGAATACCACTAACGAAACATTGACCAGCAGGAGACGCTCAAGAAACGGCCCGCCAGTCATACTCAGGCCGGTGATGGGCGCCAATGTGTTGGAAGCGATCAGCCAGCCGAAGAGCAGCGCGGCGATGACGACATTGACTGCCGGCCCGGCCAACGCCACCCACAATTCTTGAATGGGCTGGGCGGGCATGCGCTCCAACCGGGCCGCCCCGCCAACGGGATAAAGGGTGATGTCTCGGGTTTTGATGCCGTAGCGCCGGGCAGTGAGGGCATGCCCGAACTCATGCAGCACGACACAACCGAATAAAAGCAGGGTGAACAAAATGCCTTCCAGTGTACCGGCCAGGGTGCCGGTTTGCTGCCAGTAACTGAGCCCCACCCAACCGATGATGAACAGGAAAGTGGCATGGATAAATACATCAATGCCTGCTACGGTACTAATTTTCCAAGACCATTTCATGTCAACCTCTTTTACGCGATTTGTATTTTTATTGTATAAAGATATTCTGTTTATGTACTCTTTTTGTATAATCTTTGTTGCACTTTTTGCCAGAATGTCCATCAAATCGGCTGTATAGGCTGAAATAATTGATTTTGTCCATGCAACATTTTGAATAGGGGCTACAATAGATTCGGGGAAGTGCATCACAGTTGTCTTTGACAAAAGTTTATAACGCCACTTATTTACTGAATATTCCACCCTGACAGGGTGGTAATGCGCCATGATTGCAGCTTTGAGGATATCCATGATCTGTTTGAAGAAGATCAACGCCATAATTTTGAAGGTGCACCGTATGATTACGCCAAAACCGTCAACAAAGGTCATGGTCGGGTGGAAATTCGGCAGTGCTGGGCAATATCCGACCCTGAATATCTGGCTCAGATCCGAGATTGGGAGCGGTGGCATGCATTGAAAAGCCTGGTGATGATCGTATCGGAGCGGCGGATTGGAGAGGAAAGCGAAGTGCAAACCCGTTATTTTATATCCAGCCTGGACAATAATGCGGAAAAAATCCTCAAAGCCAAGCGAAGTCATTGGGGAATTGAGAACCGGCTGCATTGGGTGCTGGATATTGCCTTCAATGAAGATCATAGCCGGGTGCGCAAAGAAAATGCTCCTCAGAATTTCGCGGTTATACGACATATGGCGCTAAATTTGCTGAAACACGAGCATACCGTGAAAACCGGTATCAAAGCAAAACGCTTGAAATGTGGTTGGGATACTGACTATCTGCTCAAAGTCCTGGCTGGATAAGATGCGATTGCCCTAGCTTTCTCATTTGACTTTGTGAAAATAAAATGCTCTAATAAAGGTGAGAGATCTGGCAGCGAAGTAATAATTCAAACTAATCTCTGTGTGAAGGGTTAATTACGGAAAAATTCACAGGCAGTTCGGTTTTTTCGGAATAATTCGGCCGGGAAGATGTTAGACCCCAAATTCTTTCACAATAAAACAAAGGAGATGAAAAATGCAACGCGAAAAAGGTGATCGTTATGTCTGCGAGCAGTGCGGATCCCAGCTTGTTTATGAGAAGGGTTGTCCTTGTGCAGAAAAAGATATGCCTCATTCAGAGATCTGCTGTGGAAAGCAGATGAAGCTTGTGGAGAAAGAGGCTCCGGCGAAGACGGACAAGAAATAAGTCCCTGGCCCTTATAGTCGTCTACAAGGCAGAAAAGGGCCATTCTTAAAATATACGTTTATCAGAAGGCGATAAGTGTCTGAGGCGTAACCAAGCGCAGCAGCGGCCCCGACCCCGCTGCTGCGCTTTTGTCCATCGATCATTACCTTAGGCGCCCATATTATTTTTATCTAGTTTGAGATTGCGGATTTTGATATTTACGATATTAAAAGGTGTAAGAGCAGCTTCGTCCTATATATGCCAACAACGACTTATAATAGAACCTTCCTACCGGAGAAATGTTCGGCTAAATCTCTAGTCGATAAAGCACAAGGTACTTTATGCGAATCTGTTCAACCTGTTTAAAACCGGATGTTGAAGCCAACGAATAGATCTGCTCATATGAAAGGCGATGCTCCCTTGGTGGGCCAAAAGTCTGTTCTTCGTCCGGCCATTCCAGGATGGCTAACCGCTATACAGCCACGCGTTGGGCTTCACGCAGTGCTGCCAGATTATCATCCGCTTCATGCAGCAGCAGTCCCATGAATACCAGATCGAATGCCCCATCCGGGAAAGGCATTTACTCAGCAATCCCTTCATGAAAGGTTCCCGCCGGTACATACTGCCGCGCAGCCGGGATCATCTCAGGGTTGGCATCCAGGCCGGTAACCTGCAGCCCTTTTGCCGCGAATTGTTCGGCAAACAAACCCGATCCCGTGCCCACATCCAGCACGCTCTGCACTTCTTTCAACCCTTCCAGCGCCAGATCAACGACTCGTTCGACTTCCAGGCGGGCAATCCGCTCCGGATCGCGCAGCCGTTCAATTTCTCGATTAAAACGCCGTTCGTGCATTCTATTACCTCACTTCTTCAATGATTCAGCCACTCGTTCCAGCCGAGCTCGTGCTTCATCCGCGATCGGCTTCAAGGCCGGGTTGCTGATCACCCCCATCATCATCAACGGGTCGATCATGGCTACCTCGATGCTTCCGTCCTCCAGTTGGCGAACCGTCACGTTGCACGGCAGCAGCAGCCCCATTTCCGGCGCAGCGGTCAAGGCACGATGAGCTAATGGTGGGTTGCAGGCACCCAAAATCTTATAAGGGGCATACTCGACATCTAATTTTTTCTTAAGGGTTTGTTTTACGTCGATTTCAGTCAGCACGCCAAATCCTTCGACTTTCAAAGCAGCGACAGTTTGGGTAAGCGCTGTTTCATAATCCACATTCAAATGGATAACAATGCCCAGTTGGTTTTCAGTGGTTCCCCTCATTTCAACCTTCCATTTCTTACTTTATGGATGATCTGCCCGTGGGGCAAACTTCCAGACATTTCGCGCAGCTTTGGCACAATCGCAGGTTAATGGTGGCGCTTTGCAGTGGTTTTTGGGGACAAATCCGGAGGCAGTTCATGCAGTCGGTGCAGCCCGGTTCCGAATATCGCGGTGATATATCAATTGGGTCGTTGGTTCTGATACCGGTCAGAATGACGCGCGGTCCAAATTCGGGATGAACCAATAATCCATAAGGGCTGAGGTTTCCCAGTCCGGCTTTTTCAGCCAATTTGGGCAGATTGAGATCCGGCGAAAGTGGATCAAAGGGTTCCGCTGCATACCCTCTGCGCCGGATGAGGGTGGTTGCCCGTTTGAGAAACGTCTTCGCGCGTGCAAAGGTGAACGGGTCGAAGGAGATTGAGTTCCAACGGTGAACAAATACCAGCACATCCCCAATTCGCCCGGCATCATCGGCTTCTTTTTGGATATATTCGCTCAAATCGACCCGTGGGGTATAACCTTTCACGAGCTGAAAGTGGATGAATCGCAGCGGCGAAGCTTTCAACAATAGCAAAGCTGGCATCAGCGCGCCAAAGAATTTTATTTTGGCAGGGTCGGTTGACATTGGAATGAAACGAATATCCGGTCTTTGGATGGACATTTTACCGCAAGCCTTTAATTCAAGTGAACTTCCCAATCTTTGCGCAATCGATCCATCTCGCTGTCGTTCAGAACTCTCATCAGTTCAGCCACCAATGCAGTTTCGGGCACCGCGCCTTCAATGTGAACCACATCATTGATCACGGTGCGCGGCACACCTTGAACCTGGTAGCGATTGGCCTGGTGTGGAAATTCTGTGGCTTCGACCATATCCGCTGTAATCTTATCACTTGCCAACGCCAGTTTGTGGGCCAGAATGACGGCTTTGGGGCAATACGGGCAGGTGGGCGTGACAAACACCTGGATATGAACCGGGGTTTCCAGCTTCGCCAATTCCTTCAAGGTCTTTTCGCTCAAATCGCTTGTGCCGCGGCTGACCAACAGGATATCCTGAATCAAACTGGTAAATTCATAACCGGAAGGAATACCATACAGGCGGATGCCATAATCCTTGGGCCGATTTCCACCGCCAATCACCGCCACCGCCGGGATCTTTTCGATATTGTACTGGGCAGCTACATCTGCATCTTTGACCAGGTCGTAGACCTGAAATTCGACCTGATTGGATAGACTGGTGACTTCTTCTACCAACTGGCGGGTTTCCTTGCACATGCTGCACTCAATTGCACCACCTTCGCCCTGGGTGAACAGGATGACTTTTACCGGATTTTCCAGCACCTGGAAGACTTCGCGCACCTGTTTTTGAATTTCAACCGGAATGATGGACATGATTATCTCCTCGTTTGATGATCCATTTTTTGCTTTCACCCAATCAGATGCGTCAATTGAGAAAAGGTTACGCCAACTTGTTGATTATATGAGGGCGCTATTTTCCCAATCCTGTTTTAACAGACAGCCCGGCGCGGACCCCGCCGGATGGTTGCCCCCATCCTGGATAAGATTGCCAAAGAACAGGCTGGAAAACTGGTGGTCGCCAAGGTCAACACCGACGAGAACACAGAATGGGCGATGAAGTACGGTGTCCAGGGCATCCCGACCATGCTGTTCATTATCAACGGTAAAGTTGTTCACAAATAGGCAGGCGCCCTACCTGAACCTATGTTGCGCCAGGTTTTGGACGAGTTCCTCTCCTCGGTAGTCACTGCGAACTAGACAATGCCTCTCCGAAGTAGAAATACGTTTGATAAGTCTAAGTAATCCTTCGATCCGATTGGCTTGAGCGGCATACCTGGCGGGAACCTTTGAAACCAATGCGATATCTGGGGCATTTGCACTATAGCTTGCTCATTCAAGAATATCCTGCATTGCTTGTAACTTTTTTCGAACTTTACCATCTAACTGGGTATAAAGTAATATTTGAGACATTCAATAGGAGAGCTTAAAATGAAAATCAACGAATCTGGTTTGGATCGGATCATCCGTGTAATCCTTGGAATTGTTTTATTAGCCCTTTCCCTCACCAATACCGTGACCGGTGGATTGGGAATTGTGCTTATCGTTCTCGGCGCGGTAGCGCTGCTCACCGGTGTCGTCGGTTTTTGCCCGCTGTACGCACTTTTGAAGATCAGTACCAAGAAAGCGTGACAGTTTCCGCATAATTTTAGAATTCTCAGGGACGTTTATACCCTTTTCAAGTATGTCGAGGGTGTCAGCGTCCCTGATCGATTAAAGGTGAAAATGAAGAATTTTGAATTTCAAAAGCGGTTACTTGAGAACACCAGGCCGGTGATTGTGGATCTCTGGGCGCCCTGGTGTGGACCCTGCCGGGCAATGGAACCTGCTTTCAAGCAAATCAGCCAAAAATATGTAGGACAGGTCGACGTATTCAAGATCAATGCCGATGAGTCGCCTGAAGTTTTGAAAGCACTGGGTGTGATGGGTATTCCGACCGTGGTTGGGTTCGCAAACGGAAAGGAAATCCTGCGCCGGACAGGGACGCAGTCGGCAGAAACACTGGATATTCTATTTGACGCCACCCTGCACCAACGCAAACCAGCTGTGATCCCGCCGGCCCCAATCGACCGCCTGATCCGTTCTGGAGCAGGATTGGCGCTCATTGCGCTGGGTTGGTTTTCCGGGCAATCCATTCTGCTGATGGCAATTGGCGGTATACTGCTTTTCAGTGCCTTCTACGACCGTTGCCCGATTTATAATGCAATCGTTCCACGTTTGACAACGCTTTTCCAACGTTCTAAATAATACAAAAACCACACCCCTTCCCAGTTTCATGGAAGGGGTGTGGTTTTTAATTCAGCTTATCAAAAAGTGTTTCGAATAAACGCCAAATGACGACCAGCCCTGATTTGGGTTGTTTTGGGGTAAGCGACCAGATCGCTGACCTTTGGGAAACTGTGGAACGGGTCATTCGCCAACCTTATGCGATTGATGACAGCGCCATATTAAAATCGTACCTTAAGACCGCCGATCATGTCCTCTATCTGGCTGATAATGCCGGTGAAACGGTTTTTGATCGGGTTTTGATTGAGGCTTTGCCTGCCCCGGTGATTTATGCTATCAAAAGCAGTCCCTATGTCAACGATGCCATCATGCCAGATGCATTAGCAGCCGGTTTGGATACCTGCGCAACCTTAATCAGTAATGGCGCGCAAGCAGCCGGCACACTCTTACCGTTATGCTCACAATTATTTCGCGACCATTTTGAAAACGCACCACTGATCATTGCCAAAGGCCAGGCGAATTATGAAACCCTGAGCGATACTGGTGCCAAAGTTTTCTGTTTGTTACAGGTGAAATGCCCAATCATTGGATTGGATCTCGATGTGCCGGTTGGTAGTATTATTGCCCGCCAAAGCGGATCCAGGTGAAAGATTGCGCTGATGGTCATTCCATCAAAACAGTTAATTCTATGACGTTTGTTTTACCTGACCTGATCAAGAGACTGGCTTCGTTGCAACCGTTAAGGAAAAACCAATCCCGTCAGGTAATGAAATGAGATGAGGGGGATTAAATCCTGCTATACCTAACCAACGCTCCAAAACATCACGCGTATCGAGACCACCGGCATCGGTTGCCAGCAGCATTTGCAGAGCAAAAACAGCCGCATCGGCAGGTCCGGCCCCGTCTGGATCGAGCACAAAGTCTCGAATTACGATTTTCCCGCCAGGCTTCAAAGCCTCGAACACTTTTTTGATCAGAGCCAAACGCCCCTCTGACGACTCTCCGTTTAATACGCCGAAGAGCAATGCAACATCGTATCCATGGCCCAACTCCTCCAGTTGGAAATTACCCACCTGAACCGAAACCCGATCTGCCACTCCGGTTTGAGCGATGAGCTCCCGCGCTATAGGCACCACACGCGGTAATTCGAACACCGTAGCGGTCAGAAGTGGATACCGCTGAGCCAGCGCCAGGCTATACCCACCATGCCCGCCACCGATATCGATAACCCGCATGGGCCGATCCTCAAGAAGGGTCAGTGCATCCGCTATCGCAGGCGCCACAAGGCGCGCATTGTTGTAGAGCGCATAAATAAAATTGCGCACCCAATCCTCCGGCTGCTCACTGCGGCGTTCATCCTCAGGGCGCTTTCCAGTCCGTACTGCTTCGGCTAGATGACCCCAACGATGGTAAAAGGCGCTATCGAGTCGTAAACTACGCGAAATATCTCCAACCCCTCCCGGCGTCAGGCAGGTTTCCGTCAACATCGTGTTGGAATATTGTGAATTGTGTTTCTCCAGCAGCCCAAGCGCAACCGCGGCATTCAGTAAAAGTTCCATTGCGCAGGGATTTGTTCCGGTCACTTCGGCAACCTCATGCGCGGTAGCGCGGCGGCCTGCCAACGCCTCAAACACACCAAGATCAATACCGGTTAACAGAATTTGTGCCTGCCGGTAACCGCGGGCGATCTCTTGAAGCTGACGAAGCTGTTGATGCACAGTTTGCGATGCTACGCCGTTTGCATTTTGGTTTGCCAATTCTTTCATTACTTTTCCTGGGATTCCATTCGTGAATTTGCTTATTGTTCTAAGCTGGATTTATCTTACCCAGACCGTTTGAATTTTTTTCGAAGAACTTGTATGCAAGCGATGAATGTTTGTTTCAAACACTCCCCTGTGATGCACACCCGGAACCAATTTCTGACTAATGGCGGTGTAACTTTATGGATATGGCTTCATCTAACGCACTATCAATAAGAATCGAATTTCGTATTTCAAGGGAAAACAAGAGGAGCCAGCATTGAATACACCTGAGTTATTGAAATATAACAAGACCGATGAGTGGGTCAAAGTAGAAGAGGAAACAGCTACCATTGGAATTACGGATTATGCCCAAAGTCAGCTGTCAGATGTGGTTTTTGCCCAGATCCAGGTTTCGGTCGGTGATATGCTTGCCGCAGGCAGTGTGATCGCCACCGTAGAATCGGTTAAAGCTTCCTCCGATGTAACCACACCGATTTCCGGAAAAGTTCTTGAAATCAACGAAGAGATTAACTCCTCCCCTGAAATCCTCAATGCAGATCCTTATGGTCAGGCCTGGCTCATCAAGATACAAATCAAGCAGTCACATGAATTAAACAATCTCCTGGATGCCGCGGCTTATCGAGAATTCAGGAAAGAATAAGAATTGTACGAAGCAGAAGATGCACACATGGGCAGGCTGTTCGGCATTGCCTATGCCGAGGTTTTTAAAAGCCATAGTCCATTAATCGTTTCGGATCCTACTGTTTTCCTATCGGGTATTCATGGGTAGCCCTACGTTACGTTTTGCCTTTGTCAGACATTCAAGGCTCCGTTCTTCATCAAATTTTCACAAGTGAACCCTATAATGGACAAATCATGCTTTTTAATCTACAGAGGTTGAAATGAATCGCAAAAAAATATTAGGGTTTGGTGTGGCCGGGGTGCTCGTCATTGCAACCCTGGCAGTCGGTGCTTTCGTATTCATACAAAGATCAACTCAAGGGAATGCATCTGGTTTTCGGCCAGGAATGATGATGCGAGGAGGGGCTGGGCAATCGACCGCACCAGGTGGTTTAATTGCCGTATCGGCGCAAGGCACCCCCATTCCGGCGCCAGCCGATGGCACCAAGCAGCCAGAAAATACCGCTGCCCAAAAAGTTGGGAATCTGAATGTGAAACTGACACTGTCGCCCTATCCTCCGGCCAGCTTCAGTCAGGGCGACTTCAAGGTTACGCTGACCGATGAGAAGGGGCAGGCTGTCACGGATGCGACCATCACCCTCGATCTGACGATGCCGGAGATGCCCATGCCGTCCAACGTACTGAGCCCGAAACATACAGCCCAGGGGGTGTACCAATCGGCGGGCCGGTTCACCATGCGCGGCTGGTGGCGGATCGAAGTCATGATCCAGAGCGCCGGCACAAAGCAATCTGCATTTTTCGATTTGTGGTTATAGGTCTGCTCCATGCTGATCAGCAACTTGCTTCTGGCTTTTGTTACCGGTTTAATCAGCAGTTTTGGCCACTGCCTGGGGATGTGCGGCGGGATTGTGGCGATCTATTCGGCGCGCCAACCGGTGCTTGCCACAACAGATGGAACCCGCCCCAGCCTCCTCACCCGTATCGGAGCGCTCACCCCCGTGCATATTGGTCGCATTATGACCTATACGATACTGGGAGCGTTGATCGGGCTGGTAGGCTCCCTGCTGGACCAGGTCAGCGGGTTGGTGGGCTGGCAGGGTCTCTTTTCCGTCCTGGTCGGCCTGGCAATGATCGCGGTGTCGCTGAGCTTGATGGGCGTTCTGCCGCCGATCGAAATGGCGCTGGCCTCGCTGCGCGGGGGCACCTCGCCGATGAAACGCATGCGTTCCCTTTTTGGGAAGCGCGGCTTTTGGGCGAATTGGGGCCTGGGCATTTTGTGGGGATTCCTGCCGTGCGGCCTCGTCTTTGCAATGCTGGTGGTTGCGGCGCGGACTGAAACCTTTTGGGGTGGCGCACTCACCATGCTCGCGTTCGGATTGGGGACGGTGCCCACCTTATTGGGTTTTGGGCTGGCGGCAAACCTGCTCAGTCCGAAGATTCGCGGGCGCTTAACGTTTTACGCTGGGCTTCTTATCTTATTGTTCGCGGTTCAGACCATCCTGCGCGGTCTCGCCGCGGCGAATATCATTCCTTCATTAATCATAGGACCGGTCATGTTATGGTAGAACCCATTTATTGCATTCACTGTGGGGCCGTTGCGAAACATCCCGTCACGAAAACGATCGATGGCCAGGTGCTCAACTTTTGCTGTGGGGGATGTCTACAGGTTTATGAGATGATGCACGAAGAAGGATTGCTGCCAGAACTAAACGTTGGTAAACCACAATCCGGTTCCACAAGCCCGCAACCCGGCGCGTTTGGATCCTCCCAAACTATTATCTTGCCGGTCGTGGGGATGAGCTGTGCCAATTGTGTGACCAGCGTGGAGCGTAGTTTACGCAAGGTGGCAGGCGTGCTGAACGTGAGCGTAAACCTCGCGCGCGGCGAAGCCACGGTTGAAATGAAGCCAAATGGGGTGGCGCCGGAAAGCTTGAAACAGGCGGTCAAAGCTGCTGGTTATAGCGTACCTTGAATAACTTGAGAGTGGGATCCCGAAATCATCATTGCTATAAATGAAAAACACCCCCGAACGAGGGGTGTTTGGCAAGAAATCAGGATTTTTTCAAAAAATCCTTCAGATCCAACTTTAAAAACAATCGATCGCGAACCACATCGGGAAGACTCACGGGGGCGGCAGTTTGTTCATAAAGCTCTACCGTTTTTCGCAGCGTATTGACTACGATCCGGCAGTTGTCACAATCCTTTAAATGCTCATCAATCATCGCGCATAATTCGGCCTGGAGCTCGCCGTCAATATATTCAGATAGGTTGCCCAGCAGCTGCTTGCATTGCGGGGTATGGACATGGTCACTCATCGGCGGTTATCCTACGGCATTTTCCCACTAAAATACACCGATAATTCCTGGCGTAAGCGTAACCTGGCACGCAACAAACGTGTTTTGACATTATTTTCGCTCAGGCTTAATGCCACAGCCGTTTCCTGGGTGCCGCCTTTCTCGGTGGTGTATAACTCCTTTACACTCATTTTGGGCAGGTTTGTAAGCCCGGAATGCTGCTCCGCCAGCCCAAATCCGCCCGTGAGTCGGGTTTTCACGCGCAGTTTCGTTGTCGTTGCCCCCTTTCTTCTTTCTTTTTCACGGCATCGGGTAGCTCAATAGCTCCTTTACCGTCCATCTCTTCGTTGCCAGCCCAGCCGCCATTGCCGGAGTCTGTCTCCGGTAGCGCTGCGCCTGTTGTTTCCCTTTGTGCATGATCGGCTCCCCAAGTTTGATCGCCAGGCTCTCATGGTATCTCGCCAGATGGTAATATATTCGCCACCATTCAAGATGCTCCATCAGCTCTGACGCATATTTCGCCGGTCCCCATGTCCGACGGGTCAATTTAGAGATGCATTGTCGAATTGTTAAGTTAACACGCTCGACGAAAGCTGTGTTGATCTTCCCGCTTTGCCCCGCCTTCTTCGTCCGCTCCCGGTATTCCTTCTCTTCCCCCCATGCCATCCTCCTTTCAACCTCCACTGTCCTCTTCCGCTTCTGATGCTTTATCACCTGCCCATACACAAAGTTACTCAGCACTTCCCATACCGCTTTTTTACCAATTACCTTTACCCATGTTCCAAAATGCGCCGTCAAAGCATAAAAATAAAGCCGAAGTCCATCAGTACTGAACACCGGTACACAGGCCTCTTTCAACCGCCTCTTCAACTCATGGATCACCCCGTACGCTATCTCCTGCGTTCGTCCCCCGATCTGCATCACCGGAACAAGCTTCTTCGTCACATCGATTGCCACCCACACCCACATATCCTGCCCACCACTCTTCAAACTCCCCCACAACTCATCCAACTGCACGTGCACCAGTTCCAGTTCGTTCATCAGTATGTCGTGCAGTTTCCTCCCATTCTCTCCACTCCGGCTGATCCAACTCCGGATCGTGATCTCCCCCACCCCAAACCCTTCCTCCAATGCCGATGCGTCCACCCCCAACACACTCAACCACAAAATCCTCACTACCTCTGCCGATTGCGTTTTCAACCGGTACAGCACCGTATTCCGTCTTTCTGTGAATTTCTTCCCACAGGCCTGACAGATATAATCCCGAATTGCTTCATACTTTCCGTGCCGACCATATCCTACCAGCGCATGGATCCTTTCACACCGAATCCCATAATATTCACACGCCCGATTCGGACAGAAGTACCCTTCTGTCGCCACTTTCTTCTTCCGCCCCCCTTTCCCTTTCCGCTCGCTCCAGGCAATTACCGCGTGGTCCGTCTTCCCGGATGGCTTTTACCCTTTTTCTCCAACGCAATGCGGGCAATCTCGCTCGGTCTTGGGTTTTAATACCACTGGTTTTCGTTCCCGCTTTATCCCTTTCCCCCGCCCCAGGATCCGTTGGATCCATTTCCCGCGCAAAAACCAGTACCCTTCTATTATTATGACGATAATTCCAATGATTACCAATATATCTTTCATTCGGCGGACAGGCTCCTTTGCTCTGTTTTCTCTTTGCCTGTTATTTTAACATTTTCAGCCGATAATTCAGTTATCAACCATGGACATTGGACGCACCCTTATTTTTAGCAAGGTATTCAACAGCTCGATTGCTGTTGCCGAGGTGGGAATAAACCAAATAAGCAACGACTTTAACCTCAGACTCCACTGGCATCTAAGAAATTCCTTATTCGGCGTAAAATTAACGTAGGAGCCAGCGATGAACTATCAAGAATTTCGTGACCTGTTGCACGATGCGCTGCGAACGGCGCACCTGCAAATTCCCTACCCGATTGGCCCCACCGAGCGGATCAATCTACGCGACATGAGCCGATCCTATGAATTGGTGGTTTATGGCGGACTGCAACCCAAATGCGAGCCTTTCCACCTGACTGCAGGTATCACATGGGATTGGGATGCCACGCTGTCGGCGCGTTACGCAACGACCGAAGAAGATATGCTGATGCTGATCTTCGGCGATTTTGGCATCCATGATGAGGATACGGTCCCTCCACGGCTGCGGATGGATGTTTGCGTGTCTGCGGGTGTACCCTACGGAACCGTATACCCCATGCCTGTGTTTGTTCAATGGCAGCGCTGGGTCAGGCAGGTCAGCGATGAGCTGCAATTGATCTTGCCAACCGGTTACGACGAAGATGATGGGATATGCGCTTACAGCGATCCAATCCAGGCCAGCGTGAAACTGCTGGAAGATGGCCGGCTCAACTTGGAAAGCATGACCTTCAAAGCCTGGCAAGCGATTAAGCTGCCCCGCCAGTGGGACGATCCAGAAAAGAGGGATCCTTCTCCTGTAGATGAGCTGCAGGATTTTGCCAGCCGTATCGCCAGTGCGATGAGTGCAATGGAAAACGGCCTGGCGCACCTGGTGAAAGGCAAAGCACCATGAAGACGAATGTTGAACGCGTGCTGGATTATTTATGGTCGGTTGGCCCCCAGGGCGCGACCAATGCTCAGATACGCGACGCAACCCGGGTTGAGCCTCATCAACAGGTTTATATGATCACCCAGGAGCTGAAACGAAAAGGCAGGATCGCCAGCCGTAGATATGGTCGTGAATGGCTGTTTTTCCTAAGCGAATCGGCTGGAGATTTGCTCCAAAGCCCTGGACTGGCCGCCCCCGGTACCCCCTTGCCCAGGCTAACCGCTGCCCAATTCGAAAACCTGTCGCGCCGGGTTTTCAGCCAGCGCTTTGGCGCACCGCTTTCTCCAGGGCAGGTTCCCGGAGTGCCAAAGCTGTTTGACCTGGTGTCGCCGGATGGTGAAATTGTCGGCGATGCCAAGTATTACACATTGGTTGGCGGCCAGCACTTGCCGCCGGCGAAGTTCTCGATCATCGCCGAGCATGTCTGGCTGCTGGAAAAGACGCAGGCCCAGTGTAAGTTTCTGGTGTTTGGGAACGATATGGAAGTGCCCAAACGCTGGCTGGCCAGGTATGGACATCTGCGCGGTGAAGTGGTTTTTATTTCTTGATGGATGAGGGGGGATGTTTTCACCCTGGATGGAGTTTCTGATTGATCCAATACTGCTGGATCAACTGTTATCAGTCTTCATCTTCGGATTCTGCGCAGGATTCTACGGAGTAATCATTGTTGCCCCCATCAAATAAGTTGAGCTGCTGCACAGAACTGCTGCCCTTGGTGAAAAAAAACGCGCGGAACGAGGCCATTCAAAGCAAGACGGTGCAAAGGGCGGTGGCTCGTTTTGTGGATGTCACGGATCTAAAGGATGTGACTCCCCATACTTTGCGCCATAACTTTGCCAAGTCTTTGATCGACAGCGGGGTGAGTCTGGATAAAGTCGCCACCTTGCTGGGGCATAGTAATTTATTACAACCCGCATTTATACCACCCCAGGGGTACAGGATTTGGAAGATGCTATCAGTGAGCTCGATAATTTTTAGAGGCAATCACCCCGACCTTAAATATGTAAGTGGAAACTCAATGACATTCAACTTAATGGGGAGATGAGGTATTTGATCTGGTTTTAATATCTCCCAACCAAACTGCCCAATCTATGGCTTTTACCATTGGTTCATCAGCTGTGATCAGCACTATATCCATTCGCTTTGCAAGTACAGCATAGTAGGCATCATAAGCAGTTAAATTCTTTTCATTTGCCAGAACAAGAGCATCTTCCATTAAATCTGCTGTGGGAGTAGATTTAATTGCCAGGAGATTTAGGTCTGCCAAATCTGCTCTTGAATCTTCAAGTGAACGACCAAAACGACGCATGTATTTCAAGAGGATATTGGTACACTCAATGTAAAACAAATCAGGAACAAAAAATTCTGCAGGCGAGTCATCAGTCAGTTTTTCGAAGAGAGCATGTGCTATTTCTGAAAACGGCTCGTTAATAAACAGCTTAATGCCAACGCTGGCATCGATAACAGCGTGTAATCGGTTACTACTCATCGTTTCCGATCCTCATGCAGGAATTCAAGACTGGTAGGAGATTTTGCAGGGGGTGAAAATCGGCGGCGGCGGATAGAAGTCAATATAGCAGTCTGTTTCAA